>ERZ827043.256-NODE-256-length-69888-cov-15.996177_pt1 | contig 69888 bp, 50 predicted proteins | sample MGYA00519923_ERZ827043 | MGnify/ENA primary metagenome ERZ827043 (study PRJEB31778, sample SAMEA3449251) | human gut metagenome | biome: human gut; feature: human-associated habitat; material: faeces | place: United Kingdom | collected 2010/2012 ... | reverse complement strand
CGATCCTCACGGCCATCGCCACGGCCCTCGGCGTGACGAGCTGCATGGCAGCCGTGTAGCCACGCAATAGCGAACGATAGAAGTTTTCATAGAATGATGGGCTAAATGAAAAAATGTTTCCGCCCCTCTGAGACGTGAATCTTGGAGGGGCATTGCTCCCCCTCCCGCCGCACGATACTGCACGAACCATCATCAATCCCTCGAAAAAAGTAGCGCCCGCTCTTGGTTGTTCGTCAGGAAAAGTGTACCTTTGCTCCGATATTCGTTAGAAAAAGTGTGCCGTATGGCTGATTATTCGTCAGAAAAAGTGTGCACTTATAGCGATTATTCGTCGGAAAAAGTGTGAGTCATGGAAAGAAGCATCTATCAGAGCCTATTAGGATGGAAGAATAAGCAAGAGCGTAAACCGTTGATACTCAACGGAGCAAGGCAGGTGGGTAAAACCTATATCCTCCAAGAATTTGGAAGAAGGGAATACAGACAACTTGCTTTCTTCAGTCTCGACAGAGATCAGAAGGCCGCGGAAGTGTTTGAGAAGGGTGGATCTACTGCCGATATGTTGATGGCGCTTTCGGCCATTAGTCAGGTGGATATCACCCCCAATGATACCCTCGTGGTGCTCGACGAGATCCAGGACTGCCCCAAGGCGTTGGAAGCCCTGAAGTACTTTTGCGAGGACACGCCCGATATTCATATCATCGTGGCAGGATCCTTGCTGGGCATTTCTCTCCACAACGGCGTCTCCTATCCTGTGGGCAAGGTGGAGGAGCTGCGGCTCTATCCGATGAACTTCCTCGAGTTTCTCGGCGCGATGGGCAAAAGACAACTGGTAAGCATCTTGACGGACGCCAACTGGAATGTCGTCAACATGCTGGAAACAGAATTGACCAGTCTGCTGCGCCAGTATTACTATGTGGGCGGAATGCCTGCCGCCGTCCTCGCCCATGTGCGGCAAAAGGGACTGCAGGAGGTGCGGTCCATCCAAACGCAGATACTCCTAGACTATCGTCGCGATTTTTCGAAGCACGCTCCTGGGCGGGAGGTGCCTCGTATCAACATGGTGTGGGACAGTATTCCAGCCCAACTTGCCAAAGAAAACAAGAAGTTCGTCTATGGCGCCGTGAGGAAAAGCGCGAGGGCTGCTGACTTTGAGTTGGCCATACAGTGGCTGATAGATGCGGGACTGGCCTACAAGGTGCAGCGGGTCAACACGCCACGCCTCCCCCTCAAATTCTATGAGGACCCGAACGCCTTCAAACTCTTCATGCTCGACGTAGGGCTGATGGGAGCCATGGCGGAAACCTCCGCCGAGTCGACGCTGGTGGGCGACGGCATTTTCTCCGAGTACAAAGGGGCCTTCACGGAGCTCTACGTCCTGACCCAGTTGAAGAGTCGCGGAATGTCATTGTACTATCATGCGGTGGACCACTCCACGATAGAGATAGACCTTCTGGCTCAATGGCACGATCGGGTCGTTCCGATAGAGGTGAAGGCAGCGGTCAATGTCAAGGCCAAATCCCTCAGAACATTCATCATGCGCCACCCCCAGCTAAAAGCCCTTCGCTTCTCCATGCTGCCCTACAAGGATCAAGACTGGATGGTCAACGTCCCCCTCTATGCCTGCCTGGTGTCATTGGACAAAATGATCGAGGACGACCGTGGCTAAAAACGATTGTGACAAACTACGCTTTTCGGCTGATCTTTTCCAGAGATACCCAATTTGCGGGCTCCACTCTCTATTGCCATAACGGCGAAATGGATATGTCTGTATGTCTCATCGTCTGTGTATGCCATATTTTTACTTCCCGTTGTTTATCATCTTTGCTGTGGGTCTATTGGTATAAGAAGCGTCAGGTCTTCTTGGGCTGCGACCCCTTGCCCTCGACGATCTCCACTACCGTCAGCTGGTCGTCCTCGACGCGAAAGCGGACGTCGTAGTCGGCGAAGGCGAGGCCGTAGAGGCGGGTGGGGTCGTTGTGGTAGTGGGGCCGCGGGTCGAGGGCCAGCGCCTGGCGCAGGGCCAGCGTCTCAGCCTCAGAGAGCGGACTGTCGGCAGGGTCGGGGAGGACGACCTGCAGTTGGCGCCATTGGCTTTGGTCCGTGAAGCCCCCGCGCGCCTGGGGATGGGCGTCGGCATAGGGCAGGTAGGGCTTGATGTCGTAGATGGGCGTGCCGTCCATCAGGTCGGCTCCCGCGACGACGATTTCCGTGCCCTCCACGGCCAGGATGCGCACCGAGGAGAGGCCCAGGCCGTTGGGACGGTAGGGCGACCGCGTGGCAAAGACGCCCATCCGCTCGTTGCCCCCCAGCCGTGGCGGACGCACCGTGGGCTGGAAGGTGGCGGACTGGTGGCGGTTGGCCGAGAAGCCCCAGAGGAGCCAAAGGTAGTCGAAGTCGTCGAGGCCACGCAGCGACTCGCTGTCGGCGTAGTCGTCGAGGAGGACGACGCGGCCCTGCAGGTCTTCGACGAGCCCGCTCTGCCGGGGCACGCCAAACTTGCTCTTGAAGGGCGAGCGGAAGACGGCTATCGGATGGATTTCCATGTGATGATTGTGGGGATGGGGAAACTACTCGTTGCCGATGGCTTCCACCTTGGGGGCGGAGACGGACGGCGACGGGGCGGAGGAAGGTGCGGCGGAGGCAGCGTCGTCGCTGCTGCTGGCCTCGCCCTCGCTGCTGGTCTCGCTACTGGCCTCGGCCTCCTCGTCCTCCTCGTTGCGCTGCGGACGGCGGATGCTGTTATACACCTTCTTGGCCTCCTCCTTCTCCAGCTGCTCGATGGAGTCGGCGGCAGCCGTATCGACGGAGACGAGGTCGGTGGGCTCCGCCAGCTTCTCGATGAGCGTGCTGTCGGGCTCCAGGTAGGAGGGCGTGCGCGTATATTCCGGGTCGCCGAAATGGCTCACGGCGTTGTAGATCGTGAAGGCGGCAAGCAGCGCGCCTCCCACGGCGATGAAGACCTTCATCCCCCGGCTGAGTCGCGGCTCCTCCTCGATGGGCTTTTGGACGATGGACCGGCCACAATGGGGGCAGCGGTCGCTTCCTTGCGGTATCTCTTGATGGCAGTAGGGACAAATCATCTTCTTGCGTATTTGGCTGGTTGAGTGACTTTTCGTGCAAAGTTAGCGGATTTCCGCTAAAGCATGAAATTTTTATCCGAGTTTTTTCATTTCTTCCTTACTTCTCCGTGGCGAGGCGCTCCGAGCCCGAGCGTGTGAGGCGGTCGAGTTGTCGGCGGAAGGCCAGGAAGTAGAGCAGGCCCGAGGTGGTCAGTCCGAAGGGGAAGGAATACCAGACGCCGATGAGGCCCAGGTCGAGCGTGACGCCGAAGAGGTAGCTCAGCGGCAGCGAGATGACGAAGAAGGCGAGGAAGGCGTAGATCACCAGCGGACGGACGTGGGCGAGGCCGCGGAGGCTGTTGCCGAAGACGATCTGCATGCCGTCGCCGATCTGATAGACGAGGAACGGCCATACCGTGAGCGAGACGAGGCGGACCACGTCGTCGTTGGGCGTGAAGAGCGACCCGATATTGTGGCGCAGGACGAAGACCACGGCGCCGACCACCACGGCCAGCATCATGACGATCTGGAAGGCGGCGTAGGCGTTGCCCCGGGCGGCACGGTAGTCGTGCTGGCCCATCGCGTTGCTGATGCGCACCGCCGCCGCGGCCCCGATGCCGTAATAGACCATGAAGCCCACCTGACTGATCGTGAGCATCACCTGGTGGGCGGCCAGGGCCGTCGTGCCGATCCAGCCGACGATGATGCTCGTGAGGCTGAAGGCCGAGGTCTCCATGCCCATCTGCAGCGCGATGGGCCATCCCAGGAGGTTGAGCTGGCGGAAGTCGGCGCGGTTGATGCGTCCCCGGAGGAAGCCCTGGGCGTAGGCCCGATACTTCCGGCGCGAGAAGAAGACCACCATCATCGCCACCGCCATGACTACGCGCGAGGCCAGCGTGCTGAGTCCCGCTCCCGTCAGTCCCAGTTCGGGCGCGCCGAGCTGGCCGTAGATCAGCACCCAGTTGCCGAAGATATTGAGGATGTTGCCGCCGATGAGCACCCACATCGAGAGCGCGGTGTCGGTGATGCCGTCGGCAAACTGCTTGAAGACGTTGAAGAGGCAGACGAAGGGGAGGGAGGCGAGCAGCACGAGGTAGTAGGGCTTGATCAGCGGCAGCAGCTCCGTGGGTTGGCCCAGGTGGTCGATGGAGAGGTAGAAGCCCCCCATCACGCCGACGATGAGGGCGGCGAGCAGCAGGTTGGCACAGATGGCGTTGCGCACCATCTCGCCGATGCGTTGCGTCTTCTCCTGGCCGTAGAGCGTGCCGACGGTGGGCGTGACGGCATAGGAGAAGCCGAGGGCGAAGATGATGACGAGGTTGATGATATTGTTGACGAAAGCCGCGGCAGCCAGTTCGCTGGTGGCATGGTGGCCGATCATCAGCGTGTCGGCAAAGGCGAGGACGATCGTGCCGAGCTGTCCCACCACGATGGGGACGCCGAGCATCGTCAACGGCTTGTAATAGGGAGTATAACGATGTAGTGTCATGCTTTTCTTTCTTCTCTCTTTTTTTTCTTCTCTTGTTTGTTTTCTCTCTTTTTTCTTCTTCTCTTGTGTTGGAAATCAATCGACTTGTACGGTTGAAATTGCCCAATACGCCCTTTCAGCCCGTTCAACCGTACAGGTCGAAATCAATTGGTCTGTGGCGGTCCGCTCGTCAGGAAAAGTTCACACGCCAAGGGGAAAGCCCGCTCGTCAGCGGAGTTTGCTGCCCTTCATCCGTTTCGGGCAAAAGCCGTCGAAGGGACATTCCCCGCATTTCGGCCGCGCGCTCTGGCAGACGTAGCGTCCGTGGAGCAGCAGCCAGTGGTGGGCGTCGGCCACGTCCTCCTCGGGGATGTGGGCCATGAGGTAGTCCTCCACCTTGCGCGGCGTGTCGGCGCTCTCGGGCACGAGACCCAGGCGGTGGCTCACGCGATAGACGTGGGTATCGACCGCCAGCGTGGGACGGCCAAACCACACGGCCTGCACCACGTTGGCCGTCTTGCGGCCCACGCCCGGCAACTTCACCAGCTCGGCGGCCTCCGAGGGCACCTCGCCACCATACTGATCGGTCAGCATCCGCGCCATCTCGACCAGATGGCGGGCCTTGGCGTTGGGATAGCTCACCGACCGCACCAGCTCATAGACCGCCTCGACAGAAGCCTGGGCCATGGCGCGGGCGTCGGGGAAGCGGGCGAAGAGGGCCGGCGTGATCGCATTGACGCGGCGGTCCGTACACTGGGCGCTGAGCAGCGTGGCACAGAGCAGCTGGAAGGCGGAGCCAAACTCCAGTTCCGTGGTCTGAGGACCTGCCTCGCGGCGAAAAAAATCGAGCACCTGGTGGTATCTTTCTTCACGTTTCATGGGTGCAAAGTTACGACAAATCGGCCGAATGGCAAAAAAACCGCCCCTCGATAGCGAGATTTATAACCTCGTTTGGTGGTCTTTTCAGGAAAAAGTCGTACTTTTGCAGCCTCAAATATCAAGAATCAAGGATAATAAATACGGATATATATAATATATAGGATATATGAGTAAGCAGACAGAAAAGATTAAGGCACTGGTGGAAAAGCGTGCCCAGGCTCGCCTCGGCGGTGGTCAGAAGGCCATCGAGAAGCAGCACGCGCGCGGCAAGTACACGGCGCGTGAGCGTATCGAGATGCTGGTCGATAAGGACTCTTTCGAGGAGTATGACATGTTCAAACTCCATCGTTGCCACAACTTCGGCATGGAGAAGAAGCAGTTCTTGGGCGACGGCGTCGTAGCCGGCAGTGCCACGATAGACGGCCGTCTGGTCTATGTCTATGCCCAGGACTTCACCGTCAATGGCGGCTCGCTCTCCGAGACGATGGCGCAGAAGATCTGCAAGGTGATGGACATGGCGATGACCAACGGCGCGCCGATGATCTGTATGAACGATTCGGGTGGCGCACGCATCCAGGAGGGCATCTCCGCCCTGGCGGGCTATGGCGAGATCTTCGAGCGCAACATCCTTGCCTCGGGCGTCATTCCCCAGATCTCCGCCATCCTCGGCCCCTGCGCCGGTGGCGCGGTCTATTCGCCGGCCCTCACCGACTTCATCTTCATGAAGGAGCAGACCAGCTATATGTTTCTCACCGGCCCGAAGGTCGTCAAGACCGTCACGGGCGAGGATATCGACGCCGAGCACCTCGGTGGCGCCAGCGTCCATGCCAGCAAGAGCGGCGTGACGAGCTTCACGGCCAAGACCGAGGAAGATCTCATGGGCGACATCCGCACGCTGCTGACCTACCTGCCCTCCAACAACCGTGAGGAGGCGCCGCGCGTGGCTTGCGACGACCCCGTCAGCCGCAAGGAGGAGATCCTCAACGAGATCATCCCCGACGACCCCAACCAGGCCTACGATATGTACAAGGTGATCCACGCCATCACCGACCATGGCGACTTCTTCGAGGTGCAGCCTAAGTTTGCCAAGAACATCATCACGGGCTTCGCCCGCTTCAACGGTCAGAGCGTCGGCATCGTGGCCAACCAGCCCTCAGCCTACGCTGGCGTGCTCGACGTCAACGCCTCGCGCAAGGGCGCCCGTTTCGTCCGCTTCTGCGATGCCTTCAACATCCCCATCGTCAGTCTGGTCGATGTGCCGGGCTTCCTCCCGGGCACGGGCCAGGAGTACAATGCCGTCATCCAGCACGGAGCCAAGTTGCTCTTCGCCTATGGCGAGGCCACCGTGCCCAAGATCACCATCACGCTGCGCAAGAGCTATGGTGGCAGCCACATCGTCATGGGCTGCAAGCAGCTGCGCGCCGACATCAACTTCGCATGGCCTTCGAGCGAGATTGCCGTCATGGGTGCCTCGGGAGCCGTCGCCATCCTCTGTGGCAAGGAGGCCAAGGAGGTGAAGGAGCAGGGAGGCAACGTGGCCGAGTTCCTCGCCGAGAAGGAGGAGGAATACACCGAGAAGTTTGCCAACCCCTACCAGGCGGCGCAGTTTGGCTACATCGACGACGTGATCGAGCCGCGCAACACGCGCTTCCGCATCTGCCGCGCCCTGGCTCAGTTGGCACACAAGAAGCAGACGTTGCCGGCGAAGAAGCACGGTTGCATGCCGATGTAAAGCCTATCCGCAACAATAGAATCAGAAAGAATCATGGACAAGAATATTTATGCCGCCATCGCCATGGCGCTCTACGACTACGCTGGCAACAACGTACACGACACGGAGCCGACGGTGATCACCATCCAGCCGAAACTCACGCAGTGGGACAACCGCCTGGAGGCCATGACGGCAAAGCCATAGACAAGACAGTAAAGACACAAGATGAAAGAGTTCAAATATACGATTGATGGCAAGGAGTATCACGTTGCCATCGGAGGCGTGAGCGACGACTACGTGGCCGACGTCACCGTCAATGGAGAAACCTTCCAGGTGCAGATGGAGAAGCCGGAGGAGCCGGAGAAGAAGAAGGTGGAGCTGGGCAAGCCCGTCGAGGAGGCGTCTGACGACGCCGCCCCCGCTGCCCAGCTCAATGCGGCCAACGCCGTCAAGGCACCGCTGCCCGGCACGATCACCAGTATCGAGGTGGCCGTGGGCCAGGAGGTGAAGGCTGGCGACACGGTCGTCGTCCTCGAGGCCATGAAGATGCAGAACAGCATCGAGGCGGAGAAGGACGGCAAGGTGACGGCCATCGCCGTCAAGGTGGGCCAGGCCGTGCTGGAGGACGATCCCCTCGTGGTGGTGGAGTAAGTCCTGCGTAGAGGAAGCTGTGCTTATGGAATAGCCTTCCTTTGTGCAATAGTATTCCGGCAGAGAGATCCTCAGGTCGAAGAGAATATAAAAAAGAGCCGAAGGGCGCGAGAGGAACCATTGGTAGTGGTCCGTCTCGTGTCCTTCGGCTTTTTTGTGTGGCTGCGAGGAGTCCTTCGGCTCTATTTTCTGTGGGCTCCAGCGATTACAGTTCCACGACGGTGATGCCGGCTCCGCCAAACTGCACGTGCTCGTCGCGGTAGGACCGGACGTTGGGCACGGTGGCAAGATACTGGCGGATCATTTGGCGCAGGATGCCGTTGCCCTTGCCGTGGAGGATGCGCACCTGGGAAGCACCGGCCAGGATGGCGTCGTCGATGAAGTATTGCACCTGCATCAGCGCCTCGTCGCCCCGCATGCCGCGCAGGTCGATTTCCGTGCGGAAATGCTTGACGTGGGCATCGACCGTGCTCCGCGTGATGTTGCTCGTCGGTGCGTAGGTCTGGAGGTTGGCCAGGGAGGTCTTCGTGCTGCCCGTGGAGGCGCTGGCCTTCGGCTCCTGTGCGCGCTCCAGGCGGTCGAGGCGCATCTTCGTCCGCATGCCGCCGCCGAAGACGACCATTGCCATCTTGCCGTCCAGGCTCTCCACCGTGCCCGTGCTCGTCAGTCCCTTGATGCGCACGGTGTCGCCCTTGTCGATCGGCAACTCGCGCTGGGTCGTGGGCCGCGTCTCGGCCTGCTTCTTCTGCTGCGAAGCCTTCTCGGCCTGCCGCTTCTCGTGGCGCTCCTTGCGACTGCGGATGCGCTCGACCTTGGCCTGGAAGTCCTCGTCGCTCATCACGCCGTGACCCTTCGCCCGCTTCTCCTTCGACGGGGCAGGTGTCTCCTTGTCCAGTCCGCGCTCAAACTCGGCGAGCTGCTGGCGGATCTTGCGCGTTTCCTCTTTCTCGGCCTGGTGCTCGCGGATCTCGCGGATGGTGTTCTCGATGCGCTTGTTGCTCTCCTTGATCAGTTCCTCGGCCTGGGCACGGGCACGGGCGAGGATCTCCTTGCGGCTCTTCTCCACGTCCTCCACCATCGACTCGTATTTCTCCAGCCGCTTCTCCAGTTCCTTCTCGCGGGCGTGGACGGTCTGCCGCTTCGCCTCCCAGTAGCGCTTGTCGCGCACGATGTCCTGCAGGTACTTGTCGCTCTGGATATAGTCTGACCCGACGATCTCCGAAGCCTCGCGGATCACCTCCTCGGGGAGTCCGATCTTGCGCGCTATCTCGATGGCGAAACTGCTGCCCGGGCGGCCGATGGCCAACTGGAAGAGGGGGCGCATCTCGTGGCGGTCGTAGAGCATGGCGCCGTTGGCCACACCAGGATGGTCCTCGGCGAAATGCTTCAGGTTCTGGTAGTGGGTAGTGATGACGGCCCAGGCCTGGCGCTTCCAAAACTGCTCCAACACGGCCTGGGCGATGGCGCCGCCGATCTGCGGCTCCGTGCCCGTGCCAAACTCGTCGATGAGGATCAGCGTGCGGTCGTTGGCCTGGCGGATCATCCGCTTCATGCTCAGCAGGTGGGAGGAGTAGGTGCTCAGGTCGTTCTCCAGGCTCTGCTCGTCGCCGATGTCCATCATGATGTCGTCGAAGAGGCCCGCCTTGGAACGATCGCTCACGGGGATGGGGAGGCCCATCTGGAGCATGTACTGGAGCAGGCCGACCGTCTTCAGGCACACCGACTTGCCGCCCGCGTTGGGTCCGGAGATGATCAGAATGCGGCCCTCGCTCGTCAGCGTGATCTCCAGGGGGATGATGCGCTGTGGACGGCTGTCGCGCGGCTCGTCGTCCTCCTCTGTGGAGGGCCGCGTCTCGGCCAGCGCGCGCTCCAGCAGCGGGTGGCGCGCCTCGATCCAGTCCATGACGGGGGTGTCGGCTACGTGGGGTGCCGTGGCCCGCATCGACTCGGCCAACTGGTCCTTGGCCTGGATGAGGTCGATCTGGGCGAGGAAGGCGTAGCTGTCGATGATCTCGGCCACATGGGGGCGCACGCGCTTGGTGTAGGTGGTGAGGATGCGGATAATCTCCTGGCGCTCCTGGTTCTCGAGGTCGCGGATCTTGTTGTTGGCCTCGACGACCTCGGTCGGTTCGATGTAGAGCGTGCGTCCTGAGGCCGACTCGTCGTGGACGATGCCGCTGATCTTGCGCTTCACGCCCGGAGCGATGGGAATGACCAGGCGGCCGTCGCGCAGCGAGGGAGCGACGTCCTTGTCGACCAAGCCCTCGGACTGGGCAGACCGCAGGATGGCGTGGAGCGTGCGGGAGACGGATCCCTCCACGCGCGCCAGTTCGCGGCGTATCTGGTTGAGCTCGGGTGAGGCGGTGTCGCGGACGTGGCCAAACTTATCGACGATCTGGTCGGCCTGCTGGATCAGGATGGGGAAGGTAGCCACGCCGTCGGCCAGCCGGTAGAGGGCCTCATAGTGCTTCTCGGCGATGTGACCGTCCTCGTCCAGTTCCTCGTCGAGGCCACGGATGAAGACCACGAGGCGGTGGATGGTGTCGAGGGACCGGCGGAAGTCGAAGAGCTCCTCCACCTCGAAGTGGGTGTTCTCCAGGCGGATGCGCATCAGGGCGGGGCGCACGTCGAAGAAGAAGGTCAGCGGCACGTCGGCGCGCTCCTGGCGCAGGCGCCGAAACTCGCGCACCTGCTCCAACCATTCGTTGATGGTCGCCGCGTCCTTGCAAAACGCCATCTCATCGACAAGCAACTTGCCCAGCGACGACAGACAACGCTCCTTGAGCAGGAGGCGGATGCTGTCGATGCCGATCTTCCTTTCGTAGTTGTGGGGATATATCATCTTTGATCTTATACCTATTTATATATAACGGGGTGCAAAGGTACGAATTTATACTGAAAATAGGGGCCGAAACCCATTTTGGAGTGAAAAGATTTGTGGGGACGGGGGGAAACCCTTACTTTTGCAACAACAAAAAAACTGAAACATGAGAAAAGGAATCTTGCAAAAACAGTATCCATTCCCCGTCCGCCGCTATGTGCAGACGATGTCGCTGCGTGACAACCCCGAGCTCATCGCCCTCTACCGCAAGGCGCATAGCCAGCCCGAGTTTTGGCCGGAGATAGGGGAGGGCATCCGCGCCGTGGGCATCCTGGAGATGGAACTCTATATCCTCGGCACGCGACTGGTCATGATCGTCGATATGCCCGACGAGCTCGACTGGGACGAAGTGATGGCACGACTGGCCAAGTTGCCACGACAGGCAGAGTGGGAAGACCATGTGGCGCAGTTTCAAAGTTGCGCGAAAGGGTCCACTTCCGACGAGAAATGGCAGATGATGGAGCGCATTTTCCACCTTTATCAGTGATTTTGTCCAATTTTCGGTGCAAAATTCACATTTATTGAAAAAAAGTTGCCGAAAAGTTTGGTGGTTCACCAAGAAGGTAGTACCTTTGCACCCGTTAAGCCGATATGGCTCAGTTGGTAGAGCAACGCATTCGTAATGCGTAGGTCCCCGGTTCGAGTCCGGGTATCGGCTCTTTCTTTGTTTCTGTAAGATTCAAAGGAAGAAAAAGCAAAGTGAAACATCCCGCGGAATTAGCACATCGGTAGTGCATCGGCTTCCCAAGCCGAGGAGGCGGGTTCGACTCCCGTATTCCGCTCAGAGGGATACGTTGACATTAGAACTTTGTTTTTAATCAAATCTTAGACAAGTTAGAGTTATAGTTATAGCCCTGTTGAGCGTGTGAAACGTTGAAAGCAGGGCATTTTTTTGTCCCTATGCGAAGCGTTCTCGTCCCTTAGCGTTCCCATTCTCATGGTTTAGCGTTCCCATTCTCGTGGTTTTCTAAACCGATTCTCGTGGCCTTTGCGAGCCAATTTTTTGTGGCATTTTGAGTCAATCTGTGAACCGATCTCAAGGGAAATCCGCACCAATCGTAGAGCCAGCGACGTTTTTTCCATGAAATTAAGATGTTGTTTGGAGAAAAAGCATTATTTTTGCAGATGAGTTTGATCTTGGGCCACCACGAGGCACATCGTCGTCGGCGCGAGGGCCCTGGCAGATCGTCTACTCGGTATATGAGACGTAATGAATATTAATCAATCAAATTAAAGAAACGATGCGAAAGATGATCCTTTCACTTGCCCTTTTGTTGCCCATGTTGGCCATGGGGGCAGACGATGCGGTGATCCTCAACGCCTTGCGCCTTCACAAGGCTTCGGGCGAGGAGGTGACAATCCTGCTCAAAGAGCGTCCCGTCGTCACCTTTGTCAGCAACGACCTGGTCGTCACTACCCAAAGCAACGAAGTCAGCTATCCCTCGGCCGACATCATGAAGTTCACCTACGAGGCGGTGGAGTATTCGGGCGTCAACGGCCTGGCTCAGTCGGGCTCTCTCATCTCCTTTCTGGGCGATGAGCTCCAAGTGGCGCACCTGACCCCGACTACGGAGGTGGCGGTCTATACCCTGGACGGAAAGTGTGTGGCCACGGCTACGACTGATGCCAAGGGTGCTGCCTCGATCTCGCTCTCGGGTCAGCCAGCAGCAGTCTATGTAGTGAAAACTTCGTCAGTAACCTTCAAAATCCGTAAGCAATGAAAAGACTCTCGCTCTCATTCTTGATCCTCTTCGCCATGGTCTGTGGGGCAATGGCGCAAAACGAGGCCATGTATGTGTATCGCAATAGCAACTTGGGCAAACTGACGTTCCTGAAGTCGGAGATCGACAGTGTGGTCTGCTCGCAGGTGGACCTGCAGGGCCAGCGCCACGAGGAGTATGTCGTCCAGGAGATCTGGACCCGCGACAGCGTCTATCGCACGCTGCTCTCGACCATCGACAGCGTGAGTTTCGCTACTGTCGTCAACACCTGTCCCGATGCCCACCATCCTCACGCCGTGGATCTCGGACTGCCGAGTGGCACGAAGTGGGCTTGCTGCAATGTCGGCGCACCCTTCCCCGAGGCTTTCGGAGGCTTCTATGCCTGGGGTGAAACCTGGCAGAAGGACTCCTACAACCGCTATACCTATGCTTACACTGAGGACTGGATCGACGAGGTGAAAATCGGCGAGGACATCGCGGGCACTTCCTATGATGTGGCCCACGTCCTCATGGGCAACGCATGGCGGATGCCGACGGTGGAAGACCAGAAGGAACTGATGGACAACTGCAGTCTGCAGGAGACGCAGCGCAGCGGCATGAACGGTGTGCTCGTCACGGGCCCCAACGGCAATCAGATCTTCTTCCCGCTCCCGGGCTACCGCAACTACGACGAGGTGGAGACCCAGGGCTACTACGGCTTCTATTGGTCGAGCATGCTCAACACCGACTACGGCTACAGAAGCTATTACCTCTACTTGGGTCGCGACTTCTGGTATTCGAGCGACAACTACTGCTCCAGCGGCTACTCCGTGCGCGGCGTGAGCAAGTAGGCGGACTTTATCAATAGCCAACAACAAAAAGAGCCCGGTGACACCATGCAGTGCCACCGGGCTTTCTATTAACAGGCTTATTGTCAACTTATGAAGTTGTCTTGCTTGAAGTGGAAGCGGAAGGCGGCCTTTCGGCCACCCCCGTCTTGTTTGTCTTATCCGTTTTTCTCTTATTCGTTGCGGAAGATCAGCGAACCGTTGCTCTGGTCGATAGTGATGGCCTTGTCGCGGATCACCGTGCCAGCCAGCAGCGCCTTGGAGAGGTCGTTGAGGACGTAGTGCTGGATGGCCCGCTTCACGGGGCGTGCGCCAAACTCTGGGTCGTAGCCCTTGTCGCAGAGGTAGCTGACGGCCTCCGGCGTCCATTCCAGGTCGAAACCTTGCGGCTTCAGCATAGCCTTGACGCGGTCGAGCTGGAGGGTGACAACACCCGCGATCTCTTCCTTCGTGAGCGGCTGGAACATGATCGTCTCGTCGATACGGTTGAGAAACTCCGGACGGATGGTCTTCTTGAGCATCTCCATCACCTTTGCCTTTGTCTCCTCGACCACCGTGGTGCGGTTGGCGGCACTGATGTGCTCAAACTGCTGCTGGATGTACTGCGATCCGAGGTTGGAGGTCATGATGATGATGGTGTTTTTGAAGTTGACCGTGCGGCCCTTGTTGTCCGTCAGTCGTCCGTCGTCGAGCACCTGGAGCAGGATGTTGAAGACGTCGGGGTGGGCCTTCTCTATCTCATCGAAGAGAACCACGGAGTAGGGCTTGCGCCTGACGGCCTCGGTCAACTGGCCACCCTCGTCGTAACCGACGTACCCCGGAGGTGCGCCGATGAGGCGGGAGACACTAAATTTCTCTTGGTATTCGCTCATATCGATACGCGTCATCATCGTCTCGTCGTCGAAGAGGTATTCGGCCAGCGCCTTCGCCAGCTCGGTCTTACCCGTACCCGTCGTGCCGAGGAAGATGAAGGAGGCTATCGGCTTCTTCGGATCTTGCAGTCCGGCGCGGCTGCGGCGCACGGCGTCGGCCACGGCCGTGATGGCCTCGTCCTGGCCAATCACCCGCTTGTGGAGTTCTTCCTCCAGGTGGAGGAGTTTGTCGCGCTCGCTCTGCATCATCCGTGTCACGGGGATTCCCGTCCAGCGGCTCACCACCTCGGCGATATCGTCGGTAGTCACCTCCTCGCGGATGAGTTTCTCGCCACCCTGCGTCTGGTCGAGCTGCTTCTGTATGGCCTTGATGTCGGCGTCTATCTGCTGCAGTTTGCCATAGCGTATCTCCGCCACGAGCTGGTAGTTACCCTCGCGCTCGGCGCGCTCGGCGTCAAACTTCAGTTGCTCTATCTGCTGTTTGTCCTGCTGGATCTTGTTGACCAGGGCCTTCTGGGCCTCCCATTTAGCTCGGAATCCCTTCACCTTGTCCTGCAGTTCGGCTATCTCGCGCTCGATGTTGTTGAGTTTTTGCAGGTCGGGGTCCTTCTCGGTCGCTCCCGGCTGCACCTCGCGCTTCACCGACTCGCGCTCGATCTCCTTCTGCTTCAACTGTCTCTCCAGTTCGTCCAGTTCCTCCGGCACGGAGTCGCGCTCCATACGGAGTTTGGCAGCAGCCTCATCCATGAGGTCGATGGCCTTGTCGGGGAGGAAACGGTCTGTGATGTAGCGTTCGGAGAGTTGCACGGCAGCGATGCAGGCGTCGTCTTGGATACGCACCTTGTGGTGGTTCTCGTAGCGCTCCTTCAGTCCACGTAGGATGGAGATGGCGTCGGTCTCGTCCGGCTCCTCGACCATGACGGTCTGGAAGCGGCGCTCCAGGGCCTTGTCCTTCTCGAAGTACTTCTGATACTCGTTGAGCGTCGTCGCACCGATGGCACGCAGTTCGCCACGTGCCAGGGCCGGCTTGAGGATGTTGGCGGCGTCCATGGCGCCCTCGCCACCACCGGCTCCCACGAGCGTGTGGATCTCGTCGATGAAGAGGATGATGTTGCCTTCGGCCTTCGTCACCTCCTTGATCACCGATTTCAGGCGCTCCTCAAACTCGCCCTTGTATTTGGCACCCGCCACGAGTGCGCCCATATCGAGGGAGTAGAGTTGCTTGTCCTTCAGGTTCTCGGGCACGTCGCCACGCACGATACGCTCGGCCAGTCCTTCGACGATAGCCGTCTTGCCCGTACCCGGCTCACCAATGAGGATCGGGTTGTTCTTCGTACGGCGGGAGAGAATCTGCAAGACGCGGCGTATCTCCTCGTCACGGCCGATCACTGGGTCGAGTTTTCCTGCCCGCGCCCGCTCCACGAGGTTGGTGGCGTACTTGGAGAGGGCCTGGAAGTTTTCGTCTCCGCTTTGGCTCTCCACCTTCTGTCCTTGGCGCAGCGACTGGATGGCCTGAAGCATTTCCTTCTCCGTGCAGCCAGCGTCCTTCAGGATACGTGAGGCAGTGCTGCCCACTTGTAGCAGGGCCAGCAGCAGCGGTTCGATGCTCACGTAGTCGTCGCCGAGTTTCTGGGAAATATCGAGGGTCTTCTCCAGCACCTTGTTGCTGTCGGGAGAGAAATAGGGTTCGCCGCCCGAGACCTTCGGCAGATGCTTGATCTCGTTTTGCAGACTCAGCTCGACGGTCTGGGCGTTCACTCCCAACTTTTGGAGCACGTAGTCCGTCACGTCTTTGCCCTTGTCCATCACGCCGGCAAGGATGTGAACCGGCTCGATGGTCTGCTGTCCATTGCGCTTCGCCGTGTCCAGCGCGCTTTGGATAGCCTCTTGGGCTTTGATGGTGAATTTGTCAAATCTCATATTTGTTTCTCCTTTCTGTGCTTCCTCTCCTTCGGCAGTGGCGCCTCGGGAGATTCTTCACGTTTTTTATTATTGTTTTCTGCCGAATGATAGGCAAAACCTATACCTGATTTGTAAATATGACAATACGGCATAAATTGATGACAATTTGTCACCAGGGAAGACTATAATCAACGACAAACAATACTACGTTTGCCACGATTTACAACCACACCACTATTGCAGGAATGGTAGTGTGTGCTTTGGCTCCCGGCCCTGGGGGAGATACGCAACTGCCATATCAACGTCGGAACGTGGAACTGTATCGAACAATACGTACAACCCTGTCGCCTCATCCGGCTGAACCCGATGATGGTTCGGCCTTGCGCTTGGGCCTTCTCACTCGTCAGAAGCGGAAACCGTAGGTGAAGCGCACGCGCCATTTGCTTCTGCGCACCTGCAGCTGATCTCGGTCGCCCACCACGGAATAGTTGTAGATCAAGGAGGCAACGGCAAACTGGTTGCGCCAGGAATAGACCGCTGCACCACGTCCTGTTGTGATGAGGCTGGGGAAGCGGTAGTGGAGGTTGATGCGCTCTCCGTTCTCCTTGAGTCGGGAGTGGATATAGAAGTCGAAGGTGGGCAGGAGGGAGAGGTGGAAGAGCCACCGCTTGCCCGCCACGAGGTTGTAGCCGTAGCCTGCGCCAATGCCAATCTCCATCAGTTTGAGGTTGATGGGCTGCTGGTTGGCGGTCTCGTTGGCGTCGATGTCCGCGATCTGTCCGTCGAAACTGGCGCCCACCATGAAGCTGCCCGCGCTTCTGCGCTGGAGGTAACTCTGGCTGAAGGCCGCCGGAAAGGAGAAGCGCTTGCTGTTGAACGCATAGTAGAGGTTGACGTTGAGGGCCTGCTGCCTGATGGCCCCTTTCTCGATCGGCGTGACCTCGTCGTTCATTGAGGCCTTGCCGTGATAGGTCTTCGACGATAGAAACACGATGTCGAAGCCGAAGCGGTTGCTGTAGGAGTTGACGTTCAACTCATAGTCCTGGCTCTTTCCCGCCAGTTTCATGGGGTTGAGCGCCACGGCAGCTCCCAGTCCGCGATATGCCACCGCCATACTCAGCGTGCCGCGGAAGTCCGACTCCACCTCGGTGTGGTATTGGTCCTCGCCATTGCGTCCCGTGGTGCGAATCCATGCTCCCGAGAGGTTGCCCCGCAGTTTGATGGTCCAGCGTCCGGGTGGCCGCATGATATAGGCCGTGTCGTAATTGATGCGCTGGTAGCGCTCTGCAAGGATGGCGTTGCCTGCATGCAGCAGTTGGTCATACTTCAACAGCCGCTTGCGCAGGGCGTTGTATTTCTTCTCGTCCATGCTCCCGCTGTCGCGTCGAGCCCGCAAGATACTGTCGCCCCATTGCAGCAGGCGTCCCTCGTCCGAGGCCCGTCGGATCTCCAGTCGGATACTGTCGGCATATTCCACCTTCTCCTTCCAGCTGCGCTTCTTCTTGCGGCGTTGGGATTGGGCAGAAGCATCGATGGCGATGGTTGCCACGAGGAGCAAGATCATCCAGCGGACGAAAAAGCGGACGGAAAAGCAGACGGAAAAGCGGGTGGGGTGGAGCGGTGAGATCGAGTGTGACATGGCGTGAGGATGAGGAAAGGATCTTCCCTTATTACCTATATATATGATTATGATGACGGCCTATGTATATGAATATGAGAATGGCCTATATATATGTTTATGATGACGACCTATATATATGATTAAAATGACGGCGCACTATGAGCTGAAAGCGCAAGTCTGATGATGGTGCCAACAGATTGGACAGACGGCAAGAATCAGATTGGCTGACGTCAGGAAAAGAAAAACTGGGACTTGGCCCCGCGTCGTTGTGCGAAGCGCCAAGTCCCAGTCGTATCGAGTCGATATTAATAAGCGAAGAGAGGATAGTCCTTCATCGTAGCATTGACCTTCTCGCGAACACGGGCGATGACCTGCTCGTTCTCGGGATCAGCCAATACCTCGTTGATCAACTCAGCCACGAGGTGCATCATGTCCTCCTTGGCGCCACGGGTCGTCATGGCAGCGGTGCCAAGACGGAGACCTGAGGTCTGGAAGGCAGAACGCTCGTCGTAGGGCACAGCGTTCTTGTTGGCCGTGATGTCGGCAGCCACGAGGGCAGCCTCAGCCACCTTACCCGTCAGCTCCGGATACTTCGGACGGAGGTCGAGCAGCATGGAGTGGTTGTCAGTACCACCGCTCACGATGTCGAAGCCGTAGCCGATGAGGTCCTCAGCCAGCACGGCGGCGTTCTTCTTCACCTGCGTAGCATACTCCTTCCAAGAAGGCAGCAGGTTCTCGCCGAAACCGACGGCCTTGGCAGCGATGACGTGCTCCAGCGGACCACCCTGGTTGCCCGGGAAGACAGCGGAGTTGAGCAGCATGGACATCTTCTTCAGATCACCCTTCTTCGTCTTCAGACCCCACGGGTTCTCGAAGTCCTTGCCCATCATGATGATACCACCGCGCGGACCACGGAGCGTCTTGTGGGTCGTCGTGGTGACGATGTGAGCGTACTTCACCGGGTTCTTCAGCAAGCCAGCTGCGATCAGACCAGCCGGGTGAGCCATATCGACCAGCAGGATGGCACCTACTGCGTCGGCGATCTTGCGCATGCGCTCGTAGTCCCACTCACGGCTGTAGGCAGAGCCACCACCGATGATCAGCTTCGGCTTGTTCTCCAGGGCCAGCTTCTCCATCTCGTCGTAGTCCACGCGGCCCGTCTCGCGGCAGAGGTGATAGCCGACGTGGTTGTAGAGAATACCCGACGTGTTGACAGCGCTACCGTGAGAGAGGTGGCCGCCCTGATCGAGGTCCAAGCCCATGAAGGTGTCGCCCGGCTTCAGGATGGCGAGCAGTACAGCCTGGTTGGCCTGTGCGCCAGAGTGGGGCTGCACGTTGACAAACTCAGCGCCGAAGAGCTGCTTCACGCGGTCGATGGCGAGGTTCTCCACCTTGTCCACCACCTGGCAACCGCCATAGTAGCGCTTGCCGGGATAACCCTCGGCATATTTGTTGGTGAGGTATGAACCCATGGCGTTCATCACCTCATCGCTCACGAAGTTCTCTGAAGCGATTAGCTCCATACCCTTCAGCTGACGCTGATGCTCTTGCTCGATCAAGTCGAAAATCTCTTGGTCTCTTCTCATACTTGTACTTTTACTTTATTAAGATATTACTATTGATGTTTCAGCCTGGATAGTCCATAGCGTCCCTCTGCGGGGGTTAGAGCTCGCAGTTGGCAGGGGTCTATGGATTGCGCAGGTTAGGTTAGATTTCTCTTGCAATGGTTAGCAAAGTTCCACCTTATCCATTTTTTGTTCTTTGTCGCAGTAGTGACATTTCAGTATTCCGTGCTCCTTGTCTATCACGTTGAAGATGGTGTCCATCGGTTCGTTGTTGGTGATACACTTCGGATTGTTGCACTTGACGATGCCCCGCAGTTCGTCGGGCGTCTCCACCTTTTTCTTCTCCACCACCTCGTAGTCCTTGATGATGTTGAGCACCACGTTGGGCGCTACTACCGAGAGGCGTGAGATCTCATCGTCTGTGAAGAACTTGTCGCTCACCTTGATGATGCCCTTCGTGCCCACCATCTTCGACGAGAGGTTGTAGCCGATCGTCACTGGGGTGGAGAGGTGCTGGAGCTGGAGAAGGTTGACGACGTCGAAGGTCTTCTCCACGGGGATATGGTCTATTACCGTGCCGTTCTTGATGGCGGCCACGAGTCTTTCTTTCTTGTTCATCGCTTGCTGGTTATTCAATGATCGTTTTGTCATTGCGAATCTCCTCGATGGAGATACCAAGGCAATGGCAGAAGATGGCCTCGCGGGCATAGAGTCCGTTCTTGGCCTGCTGGATGTAGTAGGCGTGGGGATTGGCGTCCACGTCGTAGGCAATCTCGTTCACGCGGGGTAGCGGGTGGAGGATGCGCATGTTGTCCTTGACCTTGCCGAGCATGTTCTCGTGCAGGATATAGACGTTCTTGACGCGCTCATACTCCATGAGGTCGGAGAAGCGCTCCTTTTGCACGCGCGTCATGTAGAGGATGTCGGCGTCGGCGATTACGTCCTCGTCAAACTCCTCGTGCTCCTCATACTTGATGCCGTGCTTCCGGCAGTAGAGCTTATACTCTTCGGGCATGGCGAGCTCCTTGGGCGATATGAAATGGAAAGTGGGGTTGAAATGGCGCATCGCCATGAGTAGGGAGTGGACGGTGCGTCCGTAGCGGAGGTCGCCGACCAGGTAGATGTTGAGGTTCTCCAGCGTGCCCTGCGTCTGCTGGATCGTGTAGAGGTCGAGCAGGCATTGCGATGGATGCTGGTGGGCTCCGTCTCCCGCATTGACGATGGGGACGGGTGCTACTTCCGAGGCGTATTGTGCCGCGCCCTCGATATGGTGGCGCATGACGATCACGTCTGCATAGTTGGACACCATGAGAATTGTGTCCTTCAACGTTTCGCCCTTGCTGACGCTCGAAACCTTGGCGTCGGTAAAGCCGATGACGCGCGCACCCAGTCGGTTGGCAGCCGTCTCAAAGCTCAATCGGGTGCGGGTGGAAGGCTCATAAAATAGTGTTGCCACCACTTTCCCCTTCAGCAACTCACGGTTGGGGTGTGCCTCAAACTCCTTCGCCATCTCCAGGAGGTGCAAAAGCTCCTCGCGGTTCAGGGTCTGGATGTTCACAAAGTTATGTTTTTCCATTTACCGCTTCTATGTTTTATAATTCGGGTTCAAAGATACAAATTCTTTTTTGATTAGCATCGGGTAGTGCGGGAAAAAATGAGTTGGAGGATAAAAAAAACGTGTAATAATCGGTGGAGCTCACTTTTTTGCCTTTACTTCTATGTTGAACCCCATTTTTTCATTAACTTTGCACACTATATATAAAAAGGTACTCGATTCATGAGAAGAGCAATCGTTCACTTCCTTTGGGAAGGACTGGCAATCGTTGTGGCTTTCTGCCTCATGTTTTTCATTGCCGTATGGAATGGCTGGATAGGCTATATGCCCGATATGGACACCCTTTCCAATCCGATCGATAAGTTTGCCACCCAGGTCTATTCGGCCAATGGCAAGCTCATCGGCACATGGAATGAGGACAACGGCAACCGTGTGGCGGTCGATTACAACAGTATCAGCCCCAACCTCGTCCATGCGCTGGTCGCCACCGAGGACGAGCGTTTCTACGAGCACTCCGGCATCGACTATATCGCCCTGGGCCGTGCCATCATCAAGCGAGGCATCCTCGGCCACCACGAGGCTGGTGGCGGTTCCACCATCACGCAGCAGCTTGCCAAGCAGCTCTATTCTGAGAAGGCCCACGGCACGCTGGAGCGCATGTTGCAGAAGCCGATTGAGTGGATCATCGCCATCAAGCTGGAGCGATACTTCACCAAGGAGGAGATCATCGCTATGTACCTCAACTACTTCGACTTCCTCCACAACGCCGTCGGCATCAAGCGGGCGGCCAATATTTATTTCGACAAGGAGCCCTGGCAGCTCAACCTCGACGAGTCGGCCATCCTGGTGGGTATGTGCAAGAACCCCTCGATGTTCAATCCCGTGCGCTACCAGGATCGTTGCCGCCAGCGCCGCAATGTGGTGTTGGCGCAGATGCTCAAGTGTGGCTATATCACCTCAGAGCAGTACGGCCAGGCGAGTGCGCAGCCCTTGGAGCTCCATTTCTCCCACGAAAAGCCCATTGCTGGTGCGGGCAGCTATTTTCAGGCTTTCCTCAAGCAGTATATGATGGCCGAGTTGCCTCTGCGCGAAAACTATCCTGCCTGGCGTGAGCGCCAGTACGTGCTCGACTCCATCGCCTGGGCCACCGACCCGCTCTATGGCTGGTGCAACAAGAACCACAAGCGCAATGGCGACAACTACAACGTCAATACCGACGGCCTCCGTATCTTCACGACCATCGACACGCGCATGCAGCAGTATGCCAAGCAGGCCGTGCGCGAGCATGTGGGGCGTAGTCTCCAGACGGCTTTCAACCAGGAGAACCACTACAAGCCCAATGCGCCTTTCTCCTCCGGCATCTCGCGCCAGCAGATCAAGAATAGCATCAACCGCAGCATCCGTCAGAGTACGCGCTTCCTCCGTATGAAGGAGGCAGGAGCCTCGCCCGAGGAGATCATCCGTGCCTTCCGCACCCCAGTGGATATGACGGTCTTCACCTATCATGGTCCCGAGGAGCGCACGATGACGCCGATCGACTCCATTATCTATTATAAGAGTTTTCTGCGTTCTGCCTTCATGAGCATGGATCCCCATACGGGCGCCGTCAAGGCTTATGTCGGCGGTATCGACTACGACCACTTCAAGTATGACATGGTGATGGGAGGCCGTCGCCAGGTGGGATCCACCATCAAGCCCTTCCTCTATGCCCTGGCCATGCAGAACGGTATGACTCCTTGCACCACCCTCCGCAACGTCCAGCACTCCTACGGCGGATGGACCCCGCGCAACGGCAGCCATGCGCGCTACGGCCAGCAAGTGCCGCTGAAGTGGGCGCTGCAGCACTCCAACAACTGGATCTCGGCCAGCCTCATCACGACCCTTGGCCCGCAGCAGTTTGTGGGCATCCTCCACGACTTCGGCCTCAACAATCCCGACATCGACCGCAACGCCACCCCCGTGCTCAGTCTCGGTCCCTGCGAGGTCTCTGTCGGCGAGATGGTCTCGGCCTATACGGCCTTCGCCAATGGCGGCGTGCGCTGCGCCCCGTTGTTTGTCACGAAGATCGAGGACAGTCACGGCAATGTCATTGCCAAGTTCCAGCCCCTGATGACGGAGGTGATCAGCGAGGACAACTCCTATCGTATGATCGACATGATGCGTGCCGTCATCGATGGCGGTACGGGTAGCCGACTGAAGGGTGCCTACGGGATGAAGGGCGACATCTGTGGCAAGACGGGTACGACCAACAGCAACTCCGACGGTTGGTTTATCGCCTTCACCCCCGAACTGGTCAGTGGCGCCTGGGTGGGCGGTGAGGACCGCGACATCCACTTCGACTCCACTTCCCTCGGACAGGGAGCCGCCGCCGCCCTGCCTATCTGGGCCTACTTTATGAAGAAGGTCTATGCCGACCACCAGTTGGGCTACAGCGACAAACCGCAGTTTGCCATCCCCAAGGACTTCGACTTCTGTTCCACGTCCGAGGACACCGACGTCAACGACATCCAGGAGGTCTATTTCTGATTCGCACCTGCCCTATGGCTAATGAAGTCAGAATATGCACATTGTGTATATAAAACCCATAGTGTTGCGGAATTATGGTTGTTAATTGTCACGTTAATATATAGGTTTATGGGAAATTCATTCATGAAAGCCTTTATTGTCTTGGCGTTAAGCATCCTGCAGACAACTGTATGCTATGCCGATACTTTCAAGGGGAAGGTTGTCAATGCTGAGACTGGCGAGGTTATTGTCGGAGCAAGGGTAGAGAGCGAGATCAACCCCCAACCTGGATGGTCTATTCAGAGTACGACAGAGACCGACAGTACGGGATGCTTCTATCTGAATGGTAGTAAGGAAGGACGCATCATGTTCAAGTTTAGCATGATAGGCTACAAGAATCTCCGCAAGGTGGACTATTCCTATGGCAGGGAGGTGAAAGATACGACCGACCTTGGCATCATCAAGTTGCAACCCACGGCACTCATGCTGCAGGAGGTAAAGGTGACGGCCAAGATGCCCCGCATCACTATGGTGGGCGACACGATAGTGTTCAACCCCGAAGCGTTCAAACTGAAGGAAGGAGCACGCCTTGCCGAACTGATCAAGAAACTGCCGGGAGTGGAGAACCGCGACGGCAAACTCTACTGGAACGACAAGCCCATACGCCTGATGATGAACGGTCGGGATGTCTTCGGCGGCAGTCAGATCATCAGCGAGCTGCCGGCAGAAGTGGCAAGCAAGCTGAAGCTCTACGACCGCAAGTCGGAGCTGGCACGCCATACTGGCAATGACGATGGTGAGGAAGACCACGTGCTTGACATACAGGTAAAGCCGGGATTTCTCGACAAGTGGTATGGAGAGGCAGAAGCACAATACCAGACAGACAAGCGGTATATGTTCAGCCTCAGGGCCAGTCGGCTGAGCGACCACGACCCACAGATGATATATGGTCAGGCAAACAACACCAACCGCTATATAGACCGCACGATGGGTCAAAGTATGGATCGCAACATCGACGGCGACGGCAAGAGTCAGTATGGATCGTACAACTACCAACACAACTGGAAGACAGAGGGTGCAGGATCCTATAGCTACAACAGCTTCGACATCAGTGCCAATCTGGGCCACAGCGATGGATGGAGCACAAGCACTCAGTCAACCGAGACTTTCTTCCCTGGTAAGGAGCGCACGTTTAGCGTAGCAGACAACTACCGCTATGCCCATAAGCTCACTCCGCAGTTGCAGACGAAACTCTTTGCTTACACCGATTCGGTGAATAGCATAAACGTAGATGTGAAGGCGGCTTACGAGAAAGGCTACAGCATCAGCGAAGACCAAGGAGCATCGTATGGCTACGATCCGGAGAAGTTTGAATACCACACTATCGGCGCAGCCTTTGCCGCAAAACCTGGCGATGCTCTCTATGACCGATTGATCACCCGCAACCGCTATTATCATACAAGTGACAGTCAGACGCGCAGTCTGAATATGGACTACTCATGGGAACACTTCTTTGGCAAGAAAGGTTCGTTCACCTTGCAAGGCTACACCAAAATAAGCGGATCCGATGAAGATACCCACAACAACCGCAGCCTGGAATATCTGAGGGACAACAGAAACGAAACACTATGGCAGTATTACGAACGCAACAATCATGGCCTCAGCACGCAGCTCGGCGCCGAACTGGAATACTGGCTGAGCAGCAAGGTCTATCTGGACCTATCCGACAATGTGACCTATTCGCGTACCAGAGCCATTCGCGACATATATACCGACCATAGCGAAGAGAACGTGGTGGGAGGTATGCCGACGACGCCAGACCTTGCCAACACCATGGGCAACCTGATGCACCAATGGACCAATAGCTTCTCTCTGAAGTCAACCATCACCCCCGTGAAGTCTCTCATGATTATGCCTAAGTTCAACTGGAACGTATATCGTGAGAAGGCAGACTACCATTATGGACAACTCGACACCACTGCCGTGCGCACAAGCTATACCTACGAACCGTCGCTATTTCTGAAATGGAAGATGAGCCGTGTGCGCAATATGGATTTCTCTTTTGCCTATCATACTACGGTGCCCGACCTGGTGAGCACGCTCGCTTATCGCAACACCATCAATCCGCTGTCTATTTCCGTGGGCAATCCCTTCCTTGGCAAATCACACAGTCATACGACCAAATATAGCTACCATCGCATGTGGCTGCGCAAGCAGATCGTGCTCGGACTGACTGCGTCATATACAAAGGAAATCAATCCGATTGCCACGCTCTATCGTTATAATTCCGCAACAGGCGTCTATGAGTCGAAGCCAATGAACGTGAAAGGAGGCGACTCCTGGAAATTCGGAGTCAACTACGACCAAGGTATTGGCGCGTATTTCAGATTGATGAACAAACTGTCGGTGCAGGCATCCCAGTCGTATGGCTTCCTGACGGTGGTGGACAACAACGACCCTAATACTGTTCCTGCCTTGAATCATCAGAAAACGGTTGGCATAGACGAAGACTTTGATTTGTCGTATGAGACAAACACGCTGCAGCTGTCTTTGTACGACCGTCTGCAATGGAACCGCTACCGCTATGATGACGCTTCATACAACATGCATCCTTTATATAATAGATTAGGTGTGACAGCTATGCTGAAACTCGAACCTTTCCAAGTGGTAGCGGAGGTAGCCGATCATTTCCGTTCCGATTATGCCACGTCGGAAATGAACGGCCACAAGATCATTTCATCGTTGAGTGTTGATTACAGTTTCTGCAAGAACAAATGCCGCCTGTCGCTATATATTGATGATATCTTCAACAAAGACATCTATTATCATAGCAAATATACGGCATTCCAGCGCTTCGAATCAGCCGAAAACTATATCCACCACTATGCCAATCTTACCTTCACGTATAGATTCGACGCCAAGGCAGATAAAAAGAAACGCAGATAAAAAGAAAAAGGTAGGGATAGGAAAACCATCCCTACCTTTGGACCAGGAGAATTACTTTCAGACTATCTTCCGCAGTCTTCTTGCTTTGTCTCCTTACTCTATATACTTCGTCTCCTTCGGCATGCAGATCCAAAGGAGGATATACACCAGTACGCCACAGAAGGCCGTGCAGGTCGTCAGGACGACATAGACGATGCGTAGGATCGCCACGTCCCATCCGAAATACTCGGCTATACCGCCACAGACGCCCGCCAGCCATTTGTCGGTCGTCGATCTTGTGAGTCGTTTCTTATACTCCATAGGGCTTCAATATTTACAGTTTTTGCCAAATTTCGTCGAGACCCTTCCTTTTCTTTCCCGGGTTCGGACAGTCCTCGGCGATGTGTCCCAGCGGAATGATCGCCACGGCCTCGAATCCCTCTACGGGAAACAGGCGCTTCACGGCCTCCACATCGTAGTTGCACACCCAGCAGGTGCCCAGTCCACGGTCGGCGGCAGCCAAGGCCAGATGCTCCACGGCTATTCCGAGGTCGATGTCGCCATGCGACTTGCCGTCGTCGGGACGCACCCATGCGTTGGCCGTGTCCTTCATGCAGAGCACATAGATCGGCGCGGAGGCAAACCAAGGACGGTCGTAGCACTGGCGTATCTTCTCCTTGGCCTCGTCAGAGGCGAGAAGGAGAAACTTCCAAGGCTGTCGGTTGCAGGCCGACGGAGCCAGTTGCACACACGTCATGATCGCGTCGAGGTCGGCCTGCGAGACCGCCTCGTCGGTGAATTTGCGCACAGAGAAGCGCGCGGTTGCCAATTCTTTGAAGTTCATAGGCTTCGTTTTTTTATGTTATTTTGGACTTGGTTAGTAGTTGCCCTCATCCACAATCGGGTAGAGCTCGATAAACTCCCCGTTGTGTCGCTTTCCATCGTTGATGATCTCCGCCACCTTTTGGCCGATCACGTCGGGCTGGTGCGATCCCGGTCCGTCGTAGTGGCCGTTGAGGTCGGTGGAGGTGGCTCCCGGGTGGATGGTAAACGCCTCCACGGGCACGTGGAAGTGGTCAAACTCCCATCCCATCGTGGCGATCATCGTGTTCTGTCCCGCCTTGCTGGCCACGTAGGCCATCGGGTGCCAGTAGGGGCTAAACGTGCTTGGCACGGTGATGTTGCAGATTCTGCCCTGGTTTTTCTCCAGCAGCGGCAGTAGCAACTTCGTCAGATAGAACGTGCCGATATAGTTGACCTGCACCGTGTCGATCACGTCCTGCAGCGACTGCTCGTAGCTCCTGACCGACATGTCGCCCGGAATGCCCGCGTTGTTGACCAGCAGCGAGAGCCCCGGATACTTCTCCGCTATCTCGCGGGCCGAGACCTCGATCTCGCCGTTGTCCGCAAGGTTCACATACTGCCATCCCGCCACGTCGGCACCCTCGGCGCGGAGGGCCTCCATGGCCTTCAGTGCTCGGTCTTCACAGCGTGCGCCGACCACTACCTGCCATCCCGATTTTCCCAGATGGCGTGCTATCTCATATCCGATGCCCTTGTTGGCACCTGTCACCAAAACTTGTTTCTTCATTTTTTCGCTCTTTTATTATAGGTCAATATAATAGTTGTGTTCCTTCCATGTGTGGGTTCCGCCTTCCACCCATGTGTTGTGCTTTACCCATGTGGCGTCCCCCGTGCCTATTCCTCCCCCAGCCAGTCATCGACGAGCTTTCGCGCGATGCTCAGCTTCTCGGGCAGCGGCGGCAGGTTGTCTCTGCCAAACCAGCTTCCGCGCTCCAGTTCGGACCGTTGCAGATGGATCTCGCCTCCCGCATAGTCGGCGTGGAATCCCACCATCAGTCCGCAGGGGAAGGGCCAGGGTTGCGAGCCGAAATAGCGGAGGTTGGTGATGTCGAGTTGCGTCTCCTCCATCACCTCGCGCCTCACGGCCTCTTCGAGCGTCTCTCCCGTCTCGACAAATCCCGCCACCAGTCCATAGATGCGGTTGTTGACGAAGTTTTTCGCATGGACGAGCAGCACCTTCTCGCCCCGGTGTACGAGCACGATGACGGCCGTGGCCAGTTGCGGCCAGAACTCCTTGCCACAATGCGTACACTTCTTCGAAATGATGGTGTCCATCCTTGTGGGCGCACCACACACCCCGCAGTATTGCGTGTTCTGGTCCCAGTAGAGCAGTTCGCGACATTTTCCCGCCTTCAGATAGAGTTCCGTCGGCAGATGATAGAACGACTTGCGCAGTGGGCACGTCTCGTAGCGATCGTCCTCGGCGATGGGATAGTCGATGCTGGCCGCCCTCACCTCCGTCCCGTCCTCCATCGGTGCTATCTCCATCACGTGCGTCCAGGGCTTCAGTTCGATGGGAGGATTCTCAGCCATGGGGATGGTACGACTGCCGTCCGCGTTCTTCTCCAGCATGACGGCATCCTTGACGAATATGAACCAATATTTCATGATGTGTGTGATCTCGTTGTTCTTTCCGAAGACTTCTCTTTATAACTTCTTTCCGAAGAGCAGCTCGTAGTCCCTTGCTGCCGCCGGCTTCACCCATTCCTCCGGCACGAAGCGCCAGTTGTTGTTCGGTTGCGGGTCGAGTGTCCCCATCCGCTTGATCTCCTCCATGAGGTAGTGGCGCTGGTCGCGTTCGCTCTCCCAGAGGATGCGGCTCTGCAGCGAGTCGTGTGGAATGCCCGCCCCCTTCGTGAGCAGTTCTCCGCCTCCGTTGCCTCGGTAGCTGTTGATTGCCACGCGATACCAGGCGTTCGGGTCAAACGGTTTTCCGTCGCTCATCTGGAGGATGCGCACCTTTTGTCCGTTGGGCTTCGTCACGTCCACCTCGTAGTCGATGCCAGCCGCCGAGTCGAAGTTGAAGAGGAAGTTTTTGAATCCCAGTCGCTGCGCGTCGTCGCTCGTGTCGTCGAAGAGCAGCAGATGGTCCTCGGGCTTCTCCATCGTGTTCACCCATTGGTCGTAGCTCATCTCCAGATGGCGGTGTATCTCGTCGCCCGTCATCCGCATCACGTAGAGCTGGTTCTCATACTTATAGAGGTTGAACATATCTGCCACCGTCACTTCTCCCGCCTTGATCGATGCGCTGAGCGACAGGGGCGCGTTGAAGGCGATGTCCGCCTTTGTGATCTGCAGTTCGAGGTTGAGAATGAGGTCGTTGAAGGCCGACGACCCAAAATAGCTGTCGCGCGTGGAGATCTCGTGCTTGAACGTGCCCAGCGGCTGTTCCGTCCAGGCCTTCACGCTGTCGATGGCCGCTGCGAAATGGTCCATATATCCCGCGTCGGGCTCCAGGTTGGCCACATCCACGATGCTTCCCTCCTTTTTGGCCACGCGCCATTGTCCGTCCCTCTCCACGAGTTGTATTGTGGCCAAGGCCACCTTACGCGCGTTGTTGGCCGGGTCCAGGCAGACCACCTCCTGGCCATCGCCGTTCTCCACCACCGACTGGTGCGGCCTGTGGTCGTGTCCGAAGAGCACGACGTCAAATCCCGCCACCTCCTCGGCGACCCTCCGCGAAGCGTCCTCCGTATAGTCCTCCGTCACGATGCCGCCGTCCCATCCCGAGTGGAAGAGGCCGACGATCACGTCCGGATGCTCCCGATCCTTCACCTCCTGGATGGTTCTCCGTGCCGTGGCCACCATGTCGTCGAAGCGCAGTCCGCTCCACAGATTCTCCTTCAGCCAACTGGGGATGGCTGGTGTGATCATGCCGATGATCGCCACCTTCACCTTGCCGTCCTTGCACAAAACGCGATAGGGCAGGGTGTAGGGTTTTCCCGTCCGCGTGTCGATGACGTTGGCTCCCAGTACCGGCGCGTGGCTCTCCCTGATCCATTTGTCATAGACCCCGTGACCCGTCTCCACGTCGTGGTTGCCCAGCGTCTGGGCGTCATACTGTAGGTAGTTCGTACATTGTGCCGCGATGTTGGTCTGTCCCGTCGCCACATAGTTGTAATAGTAGCAGATGGGCTGGCCCTGCAGGATGTCGCCATTGTCGAGCAGAAAGACGTTCTCTGCCCCATACTGCGCCCTCATCCGGTCAACGTAGGTTTTTACGCGGGCCAGCGAACCCGGCAGGTCGCGGCGGTTGATAAAGTCGTAGGGAAAGAAACAACCGTGCACGTCGGAAGTCTCTATAATCTGTATGGTCGTCGTGTCGTTGTTTTCCATTCCGTAAACATTGTCTCCGTAGGCGTGGAGTGAAAGTGCTGCAAGAAGCGACAAAAATAGTTTCTTCATTCTTTTGAGTTGATGTTATGATATGAGGAGGGGTGGGGGGTAGGCGTCCGTCAGTCTGCTGCCGTCGTCCAAGTCGTGGTCTGCGCCTGCTGCCTTTTCCTTACCTCGTCCTGCGCCACCATCGCCCCATAGAGATAGGCCTCGCCAAGCGTCTTCCATATCATTGCGTAGAAGACCAGCGCGAGACAGAAGGTCAGCGTTGCCGTGGTCAGCACCCAGTAGCCCATGCCCAGCACCCTGGGGTCGCCCTCCGCTGCCAGCGTATAGTCGAAGTAACCTTCTATGAGCAGGATGATGGCCGGGATCATCAGCAGCGTGAAGACCACCAGGCCGATGATGCCCGATAGGAGGGCGTAGGTGAGGTAGCTCCCCAGATGGCGAAGCACGCGCTTGGCCGCCCTGCCACACTTCGGCATGGGCGCGACCAACTGCAGGATGGTCCGCTTGAAAACAACCTGTGCGGCCAGCGCCAGCAGCAGGGCCAGCGCCGTCCCGATCCATTGTCCGCAGAGTGCCGTCGTGATGCTCAGCGCCCATCCCAGCGATGAGGCTACCAGCGGTTTCCATGTCCGGCGGAGCGTCGTCAGCTGTTGGCCGGTGAAGAGTCGGTAGCCCTCGGCGATGCAGCGAGCCACGCTGCGATCTTTTGTCAGTGCTTCTCTATCCATTGCTTTTCTTAGAAAATCATCCTGCCTTAAACATTCCTGTCCTGGAACATTCCTGTCCTGGAACAATCTTGTCTTGGAACATTCCGTCCTAAAACATTCCTGTCTTAGAACATCCTGCGCCGAAACTCTCCTAAGACCAGGGCCGTGGCGATCGCCACATTGAGCGACTCGGCTGTCGTCCTGCCTTGGGGGAAATTGGGGATGAGCAGCGGTCGTGTGGCCCGTTGCCTCACTTCCTCCGTCACCCCGTTGCCCTCGTTGCCCATCACGATCACGCCGTGGGGCTTGAGCGTCGTCTCGTAGATGTTCTTGCCGTCGAGCTGCGTCGTATAGATGGGCCAGTCCTTGTCGAGCGCGTCGATCAGCGGCACGAGCGGCGCATAGTGGATGGCCACGCGCGCGATGCTTCCCATCGTAGCCTGGACGACCTTCGGATTCCAGCAGTCGGCCGTGTCGGGCGAGCACCAGATGGCGCCTACGCCAAACCAGTCGGCCACGCGGATGATGGTGCCCAGGTTGCCCGGGTCCTGCACGCCGTCGAGCACGAGGGTCAGTTCGCTGGGGTCGATCCCGGCCCCATCCCGAGCTCCTGCGGGTATCTCGAAGACGCCCACCACCCCCTGCGGATGCTGCAGTTGCGAGATGCGCCTGACGTCCTCCATCTCGTCGTAGATGGCCACCGGCCGGAAGCCAGCAGCCTGGAGGTCGCCCACCACTTTCGGCCCTTCGGCCATGAACCAGCCCGTCGTCTTGCGCCCCTTGCGCGTCGATAGCGATCGGATGATTTTTACTTGGTTATTGGTTATCACAGTGCAAATATAGTAAAAAATGCGCCAATGATTCCCGACGGCTCTGTTTTTTTTGCTAACTTTGCGCAAAATAATGAATTTTATGAATTGGAAGAACCGACATACGCCCCTGTTATTGTTGCTGATCACGCTGGTAGCCACGGCCCTGACGGGTTGCTCCACGTCCAAGTTCGTGCCCGAAGACCGCTACCTCCTCGACGCCGTCCAGGTGCGCACCGACAGCAAGGAGCTCGACGCTGCCCAGTTTGGCCAGTACGTCCGCCAGAAGGGCAACTCCCATTGGTTCTCCCTCTTCAAGATTCCCCTGGGCACCTACTCCCTGGCGGGCCGCGACTCCACGAAGTGGCTCAACCGCACGCTGCGCCATATCGGCGAGGAGCCCGTCGTCTATGACTCCCTCGAGGCCGCCCGGTCCTGCGCCGACCTGCGTCTGGCCATGCAGAACATGGGCTACATGAACAGTTACGTCGATTTCGAGACCCAGGTCCGTGGCCGCAAGCTCAAGGCCATCTATACCCTCCATCCCGGCGATCCCTACCGTATCAGTTCCTTCCGCTACGACATCCCCGACTCCGCTGTGGCCCAGGTCCTTGCCCCCGTCTTTGGCACGGGCGATCAGCAGGTGGGCGAGGTCTTCACCGTCTCCTCCCTCGACAACCTCCGCAAGCGCATCGCTACCGTCCTCAACGACTCCGGCTTCTACCGTTTCCACAAAGACTTCGTCACCTATACCGCCGACTCCCTCCAGGGCACGCAGGGCGTCAACCTCGTCTGCCGCATCCTGCCCTACCGCGAGAACAGCAGCGCGCCCCCCAAGCCCCATCCCCGCTATCGCGTGCGATCCATCCACTACCGATCCGGCGACGGCTACGACCTGCCCCTGCGCCGCAGCGTGCTGGCCGAAAACACGGTGGTCAAGGCCGGCGAGTGGTTTAGCGCCTCCGACCTGCAGCGCACCTACAACAACTTCGCGCGGCTCGGCGTCGTCCGCTACACCAACATCACCTTTCGCGAGGACACCCTCCACAACCTCGACACCGACATCCACCTCTCCATGCGCAAGCCCAACACCATCGCCTTCCAGCCCGAGGGCACCAATACGGCTGGCGACTTCGGAGCAGCCGCCACGCTGACCTATCAGAACCGCAACCTTTTCCGCGGCAGCGAACTCCTCAGCATCGAGCTCCGTGGCGCCTTCGAGGCCATCAAGGGACTGGAGGGCTACGAGCGCGGCGACTACGAGGAGTATGGCGTCGAGGCCCGTTTCCAGATGCCCCGCCTGATGACTCCCTTCCTCTCGCGTAAGGGCCGTCGCGGCAGCACGGCCTCGACCGAGCTCTCCGTGGCCTGGAATCTCCAGAACCGCCCCGAGTTCCATCGCCGTGTCTTCTCTGCCGGCCTCAAGTATCGGTGGCCGACGCGCGACGGCAGGGTGCAGTACAAGCTCGACGTCCTCGACCTCAGCTACGTCTATATGCCCTGGATCAGCGCCACCTTCAAGCACGACTACCTCGACAGCGTCTCCAACCGCAACGCCATCCTGCGCTACAACTACGAGGACCTCTTCATCATGAAGGCGGGCTTCGGCCTCACCTACAACGCCGGCGACCGCGTCATCCGTGCGAGCGTCGAGACGGCGGGCAACCTGCTGAGCGGCTTCTCCCAGATCTTCCGCTTCAAGCAGAACAGCCACGGCCAGCGCCAGCTCTTCAATATCGCCTACGCCCAGTATGCCAAGTTCGACTTCGAATACACGCGCCTGCTGCGTTTCAGCTCCCACAACACGCTGGCCCTCCACGGCCTCCTGGGTGTGGCGTGGCCCTATGGCAACAGCACCGTGCTGCCCTTCGAGAAGCGCTACTTCTCCGGTGGTGCCAACTCCGTGCGCGGCTGGAGCGTCCGCGAACTCGGTCCCGGCAAGTATCGTGGCAGCGACGGCCGCATCGACTTCATCAATCAGACCGGCGACATGCGCCTCGACCTCAACCTCGAGTATCGCACCCACCTGTTCTGGAAGTTCGACGGCGCCGCCTTTGTCGATGCGGGCAACATCTGGACGCTCCGATCCTATCCCGAGCAGCCCGGCGGCCAGTTTCAGCTCGACACCTTCTTCAAGCAGATCGCCGTCTCCTATGGCCTCGGCCTGCGCCTCAACTTCGGCTATTTCATCCTCCGCCTCGACGGTGCCATGAAGGCGATCAATCCTGCCTACGACGACCACAAGGACCATTATCCCATCTTCCATCCCCGCTGGGGCCGCGACTTCGCCTTTCATTTCGCCGTCGGTATGCCGTTCTGACGCCTGCGCCCCTCCTCTCGTGGGGCGTTCCTGGCGATAGAAAGGCCGATTGGTTGAATAAATCGTAAAAAAATCGGTATATTGCGGGCCTTTTCAATTTTTATTTGTATTTTTGCCCCCAGTTTAGGATAGACCACACACGATCGACTACTGCAATGGCAGACATGAGAGACACCTGGGCACCTGGATGAGGCTCGGGCGTTTTGCTTTTGATTCCTACCGTGAGGTAGCCGATAATGATTAGGATAACATTATATATTATACTTTAAGGTTCAGGATATGTCGAATTTAAGATTTCAGGTCGTAGAGGAGGCGTTCAAGAAGCGCCCCTTAGAGGTGGAAGTTCCCAAGGAGCGTCCGTCCGAGTATTTTGGCAAGTATGTGTTCACCCGCGCTAAGATGTACAAATACCTGCCCGCCGCCATCTACACCCAGCTCACCGACGTCATCGACAACGGTACGCCCCTCGACCGCTCCATAGCCAATGCCGTGGCCTCCGGCATGAAGCAGTGGGCCATGGAGATGGGCGTCACCCACTACACCCACTGGTTCCAGCCCCTGACCGGCGGCACCGCCGAGAAGCACGACGCCTTTGTGGAGCACGACGGCAAGGGCGGCATGATCGAAGACTTCTCGGGCAAGTTGCTCGTCCAGCAGGAGCCCGACGCCAGTTCTTTCCCCAGCGGCGGCATCCGCAACACCTTCGAGGCCCGCGGCTACTCCGCCTGGGACCCCACCTCCCCCGTCTTCATCATCGACGACACCCTCTGCATCCCCACCATCTTCATCTCCTATACGGGCGAGGCCCTCGACTACAAGGCCCCCTTGCTCCGCACGCTCCACGCCCTCAGCGTGGCTGCCACCGACGTCTGCCACTATTTCGACCCGAAGGTGAGCAAGGTGAAGACCAATCTCGGTTGGGAGCAGGAGTACTTCCTCGTCGATGCCGACCTCTATAGCGCCCGCCCCGACCTGATGCTGACGGGCCGCACCCTCATGGGCCACGAGTCGGCCAAGAACCAGCAGATGGACGACCACTATTTCGGCACCATCCCCGACCGCGTGCAGAGTTTCATGAAGGACCTGGAGGTGCAGGCCCTCGAACTCGCCATCCCCTGCAAGACCCGCCACAACGAGGTGGCCCCCAACCAGTTTGAGTTTGCCCCCATCTTCGAGGACTGCAACCTCGCCGTCGATCACAACATGCTCCTGATGTCGCTGATGAAGAAGGTGGCGCGCAAGCACGGTTTCATCGTCCTGCTCCACGAGAAGCCCTTCGCCGGCATCAACGGCAGCGGCAAACACTGCAACTGGAGCCTCTCCACCGACACCGGCGTGCTGCTCCACGCCCCCGGCAAGACTCCCGAGTCCACGCTCCGCTTCGTCACCTTCATCGTCGAGACCCTGATGGGCGTCTATCGCCACAACGGCCTGCTCAAGGCCTCCATCATGAGCGCCACCAACGCCCACCGCCTCGGCGCCAACGAGGCCCCTCCCGCCATCATCTCCTCCTTCCTCGGCAAGCAGCTCTCCGAGCTCCTCGACCACATCGAGCAGAGCGACAGCGAGGACGACTTCATCATGGCCGGCAAGCAGGGCCTGAAGATGGACATCCCCGAGATTCCCGAACTGATGATCGACAACACCGACCGCAACCGCACCTCTCCCTTCGCCTTCACCGGCAACCGCTTCGAGTTTCGCGCCGTGGGATCCGAGGCCAACTGCGCCTCGGCGATGATCGCCCTCAACAGTGCCGTGGCCGAGGCCCTGACCGACTTCAAGGCGCGCGTCGATGCCCTCATCGCCCAGGGCGAGGACCGCATGAAGGCCATCGTCAGCGTCCTGCGCGAGGACATCACGGCCTGCAAGCCCATCCGCTTCGATGGCAACGGCTATAGCGAGGAGTGGGTCGAGGAGGCCCGCCGCCGTGGCCTCGACTGCGAGACGAGCTGCCCCGTCATCTTCGACAACTACCTCAGCGAGTCCTCTGTCCGCATGTTCACCAGCCTCGGCGTCATGACGCGCAAGGAGCTGGAGGCCCGCAACGAGGTGAAGTGGGAGACCTACACGAAGAAGATTCAGATCGAGGCCCGCGTCATGGGCGACCTCACCATGAACCACATCATCCCCGTGGCCACCCACTACCAGAGCATGCTGCTCAAGAACGTGCAGAGCATGCGCGCCGTCTTCCCTGCCGAGAAGGCCGAGAAGCTCAGTTCGCGCAACATGAAGATCATCGAGGACATCGCCGAGCGCACCCAGGCCATCGAGCAGGGCGTGGAGGAGCTGGTCAACGCCCGCAAGGTGGCCAACCGCATCGCCGACGAGCGCGAGAAGGCCGTCGCCTACCACGACACGGTGGTGCCGAAGATGGAGGCCATCCGCTACCACATCGACAAACTGGAGCTCTGCGTCAGCGACGAGCTCTGGACGCAGCCGAAGTATCGCGAGCTCCTCTTCATCCGGTAACGCCCGCGCACAACTCTATTTTTTCCGTCTCTTTTCCCAGGCCTGGCAGGGACCCCGCGGCGTGCCCCATCACGCTTCGTGAGCCCTCCAGGCCATTTTTCGTTTTGGCACGCTATTTGCAATGACACAGTTAAAACGAATCTTAAAAACTCATATCACAATAATGGAAAAGAAAGGTAATATTGGAGTAACGACGGAGAACATCTTCCCCGTCATCAAGCAGTTTCTGTATTCCGACCACGAGATATTCCTTCGCGAGATGGTCAGCAACGCCGTGGACGCCACGCAGAAGATGAAGACCCTCGCCTCGGCAGGCGACTTCTCCGGCGACCTGGGCGACCTCTCCGTCCGCGTCACCCTCGATGAGCAGGCCGGCACGCTCACCATCTCCGACCGCGGTATCGGCATGACGGCCGAGGAGATCGACAAGTACATCAACCAGATTGCCTTCTCCGGCGTCACCGACTTCCTCGACAAGTACAAGGACAAGGCTGAGGCCATCATCGGCCATTTCGGTCTCGGATTCTACTCCGCCTTCATGGTGAGCAAGAAGGTCGAGATCGTCACCAAGAGCTGGCGCGAGGGCAGCCAGGCCGTGCGCTGGACCTGCGACGGCAGCCCCGAATATACCATCGACGAGGTGGAGAAGGCCGACCGCGGTTCCGACATCATCCTCCACATCGACGACGACAGCAAGGACTATCTCCAGAAATCGACCATCGAGCAGCTGCTCACGAAGTACTGCAAGTTTATGGCCGTGCCCGTGGTCTTCGGCAAGAAGACGGAGTGGAAGGACGGCAAGCAGGTCGATACCGACGAGGACAACGTCATCAACAGCGTCGAGCCCCTCTGGCCGAAGTCGCCGTCGTCGCTCAAGGACGAGGACTACAAGAAGTTCTACCACACCCTCTTCCCCATGAACGACGATCCCCTGTTCTGGATCCACCTCAACGTCGATTACCCCTTCACGCTCACCGGCATCCTCTACTTCCCGCGCATCAAGTCCAACATCGAGCTCCAGCGCAACAAGATCCAGCTCTACTGCAACCAGGTCTTCGTCACCGACCACGTCGAGGGCATCGTCCCCGAGTTCCTCACGCTGCTCCACGGCGTCATCGACTCTCCCGACATCCCGCTCAACGTCAGCCGCAGCTACCTCCAGAGCGATGCCAACGTCAAGAAGATCTCGACCTATATCACCAAGAAGGTCGCCGACCGCCTGAGCAGCATCTTCAAGGAGAACCGCAAGGAGTATGAGGAGAAGTGGGACGACCTCAAGCTCTTCATCAACTACGGCATGCTCTCCGAGCGCGACGCCTTCTACGACCGCGCCAAGGACTTTGCGCTGATGAAGGACACCGAGGGCAAATACTTCACCTTCGACGAGTATCGCACGCTCATCAAGGACAACCAGACCGACAAGGACGGCAACCTCGTCTATCTCTACGCCGTCAACAAGGAGGAGCAATACACCTACATCGAGGCCGCCAAGGCCAAGGGCTACAGCGTCCTGCTCTGCGACGGCGAACTCGACGTGCCGACGGTCTCCCTGCTCGAGCAGAAGCTGGAGAAGAGCCACTTCGTGCGTGTCGATTCCGACACCGTCGATCGCCTCATCGCCAAGGACGAGGTCCACGAACTGACACTCTCCCAGGACGAGCGTGACAATTTGTCAGAGGCCTTCCGCTCCCAGATGCCCCGTCTCGACAAGACCGAGTTTGGCGTCGAGGTCCAGGCCCTTGGCGAGACGGCCCAGCCGACCGTGATCACGCAGAACGAGTGGATGCGCCGCATGAAGGACATGAGCCGCTTCCAGCAGGGCATGGGCTTCTACGGCCAGATGCCGGATAGCTACATGCTCGTGCTCAACGCCGACCACCCGCTCATCAAGCAGATCCTCGCCGACGAGACCGCTGCCACGGCCGAGACCATGAAGCCCGTCCTCAGCGAGATCAAGGGCCAGGAGGCCCGCCTCGCCGCCCTGCGCCAGGCCCAGAAGGACAAGAAGCCCGAGGAAATCTCCCAGGCCGACAAGGACGACCTCTCTCAGACGGAGAAGGCCCTGGAGGACCAGCGCGGCAAGAAGCGCCAGATCGTCGCCGACTATGCCAAGGACAACACCCTGATCCATCAGTTGGTCGATCTCGCCCTTCTCCAGAACGGCATGCTCAAGGGCGCCGCGCTCAACGACTTCGTCAAGCGCTCCGTCGAGGTGCTGAAGTAAAGTAGGATTCCTTCCGCCGCCACACCCCGCGGCCCATCAGGCTGGTGGGGGAAAGGTCATGGTCGCCTTTCCCCCACCAGCCTCTTTTTTTCAGCCTCGGCGTTTAGTATTCGTCGCCATACCAGCCGTCCTGATCGTGCTCTCCGTAGTCGTCGTGGTCTCCGTAGCCGTCCTGGTCATAGTCGTCGAGGTCGTGGTCGTAGTCTTCGTGGATGTATTTGTTGTAGATGACATCGTCGAGGTCGTGGTCGCCGTGGTCCAAGGCTTCGTCCTCACGCCAACTGTCCTCACGCCAATTGTCCTCATGGCCGTAGTCTTCATGGCCGTGGTCCTCATGATCCCCATGATGCTCGTGCGCATGGTCGTGTGCGTGGCCGTGATGGTCGTGTGCGGAATGATGGCCCGATCCGCCCAGTCTCTTTTTCAGAAAGTGCGCTATCACGCCCGTGTATATAAAATCGAGTAGTCCCATATTCTTTTCCCTTTATGCTTTCTTTTTGTGATGCACCGTTCGGCACAAACTTGAGTGCAAAGTTATGATTGGCTTGTGCAGCCTACCTGCAGCGCGGTTCCTCTATTCTGATATCTCTGTTTTCAGTACCACTTTTTGTGTTATTCGGTTGGTACTGGAGTTTCACTTAAGTGGTACTGAAGTGTCAGCATGTTTAAACTTCGGTGTCACTTAAGTTGAACTGGTCAGGCATTCCAGTTGACAAGTTCCTCGTATTTGTCGAAGTCCATTTTGGAGTCTGCTCCCACCTTTTCAAGCATCAGTCTTACCACTTCCTGCTCCTCGGGAGGAAGCAGAATGTCGCCACGTCTACGCTTGAAATATTGGTTGCGTCCGAAGTGGAGGATGAGGGTGGTCATAAACTTATTATATTGTTGAGGGTACATTCGCTTTTGAAAGTTGGTGAATCCTTTGGCGAATAGGACCGGCTTTTTATCCCGATAGTAAGTGCAGGTCTTGTCTTTGCTGCATCTGGTGGGATTGATCAGACGCAGATACTCTTCGTGCTGCTCCATGAGGATGGAGTAGGCTATCTGGTGCAAGCAGGTAGTCGCCATGGGGCAGCAGCTATGCTCACACACAGGATAGTCGGTTGGTAACGATGTATATTCTTTTTTAGGCATAATCTTCTTGATACTACCGAGCAAGAACTTTTGTTGTTTTCCCGTTCTCGTCTCGCATGATATAAATCTGCCCTGGTGTCATAGCTTTTACTTTGCGTCCCTCAATAGTGTAAATAGCTTTTGCACCATTTGGCGTTACAAATATTCCTTCTACACCTGTGCCTTGATTCATCTTGGCGGAAGATATGCCTCCCGATGCTTCATAGCTGAGCCAAATCATATCTCGCTTGACATCTATCTGCACCTGAATTGGCCACGGATTAGCCAGCCCACTGTTGTAGATTGTGTAAGCATCCCATTGGTTTTCCCCATCGAAGCGTACAAGACCTATATCAGATACTGCCATCCATAGGGCATCATGCTTGTCTATTGCAATATCCACGATGCTGTTGCCGCCTATGTTGGAGTTATATTGGTTATAGATTTTCCAATTCGTGCCATCGTAGCAAACCAATCCACCACCATAATCTTTACCCATTACAGGCGTTCCATTCCTACTATATCTACTATTCATCCATACTCTGTTATGCGAATCAACAGCGATACAGTCAACATAATTATATGGCATAGGGGAATTTATCGTATCATGACACACCCAATTATGCCCATCAAAAGAGCACACTCCAAGGTCCGCGATTCCAACCCATAGCCTGTCGCTCTTATCAAAAGCGAGGGATGTTATCATGTCGCCTGGCATTGGCGAATTTGAAGAGTTGTATTGAGACCATTGTACGCCGTCGTATTTATATAAGCCATTTGATGCTCCAACCCATAAATGGTTTTTGCTATCGAATTCCAGTTGTTTTAACTGCCCTGTTTGAAATGGCGTGTTATCTCGTTTGAAAACAGTTGTATCGGCATTTTCTATAACAGCCAGTATGGTATCGCTATTATTGGGTGCAACCCACAAACGTCCTCGCTTATCGTATGCAGCTGCGTTAATAGCAGGGTAATAGTCCTTTGCATTAGGAAACAGGTGTTTCCATTCCCCTTTCTCTGTGTATTGGGCAAGATAATCATTGGATGCAAAGCACACGTTGCCTTTCTCGTCGACTGTGGAAACCTCGTGCATCAGGTTCTGCGTCAATATATTCTTCTCCAGTTCTGTCTGTTCAAACGTGCCGTCATAGAATCTGAGCAATCCATGAAATCGTGTTGCTACCCATACATCGTTACCATCGGGTGCAATGTCGCATATCCAGTCGTTGCTGTAGTTTGAAGGAAGCGGGTAAGAGGAGATTTGTTTTCCGTCATATTTGACAAGTACGTTCCAATTTCCCATCCATAAATTACGATTCGTGTCGAAAGCTAATCCGTTAACATTGTTACTTGACAGTTGTCCGCCTGAAGTGTTGTACGAAGTGAAAGATGTGCCGTCATACTTGATTAACCCTCTGTTAGTAGCCAACCATTTGTTGTCTTTATCGTCGATTATTATATTGTTAACTTCACTTGCGCCACAGTTTAGAAGCGTGGTATTTCCATTGGAGGAAAGGAAACCAAACGTAAAGCCACCAAACCACAGTGTACCGTTTTTATCAAGAACAAGAGATTGGATAGCAGGATAGTAATGTATGTCTGCTTTGGGGTCGGGAGTGTAAACCGTATAGTAATTATCTTTCAAGATATAGATATCGTGTATTGCTCCAATATACACCTTATCTAATGCATCATCAAAGGCGAAACAGCTTTGAAGTGCAAAAGGGAACTGCCAATTCTGAAATGAGTTTCCATCATAAATGCTCATGCCTGTGTATTGGCCACCTATCCACCACTTGCCATTGTGGTGAGCCAGTCCAACGATATTGTTGTCTGCCAATCCATTTGTTCTATCAAGGAATTGGCATCGACCAGTGTTTTTGTCGTAAATAGCCAGACCGCCATCCGTTCCCAGATAAAGTTTGTCGCCATCTACAACAATGTTTCTGACCCATGCCTTTGAAAGATAATTCTTCCAATCGTTCACCTGTGCGTGACATACAGAAGCAGAAATCTGTATGCAGAGCAACATAAGGAAAATGACCATCTTTCTCATACGGAAATTATTGTCGTCCAACATTGCTTTGCGAAGGTCTATTCTGTTCATCGTTTCTCTATGTTTTTATTCCAATATGCAAATATAAGACTATTTTTTGAAAAAGTGGATGGATTTCGTAAAAAACTTATATCGTTACAAACGCCTCCGACATATTGCCGTAGGACGTCACCTCTTGCATGATATAGCCTTCTCTGTGCATGGTCTTTTCTGTATGGAAGATAAGGGCCTTCCTTCCCCGGGCCAGACTTCTTCGAATCGTTGCCGACCTACCAAACTCCATTGCCCGACACTTGATGTTTCAGCTTTCCACCTCGTCGAGGTGCTTTTGCTGTGGCTCGTTTCCCTCGGCACCGCATCGGGGACACGTCCCCATCGTTGTACGCCGATTAGCTAGATTTCCAGGCGCGAGCCGACATTCGTGTTCGCATTCGAGGCATCGTTGTTCGCATTCGCAAACGAGACACCGCCATTCGCGTTCGCATTGTTGTACCCGCGATAGACCACGCGGCCTATGGGAAACTCTACCAGGCTGCAAAGTTACTCATTCTCGGTGTAAAAAATGCCCGGGCGCTACACAATGAGCCAAAGCGACATCGCAATGATGCCCCCGAGCACAGTGCAGGCCCAGTCTATCCAGTCCCATTGACAGCCGTGGAGCTTGTCTTTGAGTTCGAGACATGAGGCTGCGACGATGGCAGAATAGATGGCTGCCCATGGCGACAATGCACACAGACCGACCAATAAACCGCCGATAAGATGCTTGTAGCGGTTGCTTTTCTTTAGAAATGAGAAAATTTTGTTCATCGTTGAAAGTTTTGAATGAAACGTTATACCTTTGCATCAAAAAAACTATGTATATAGAATACCGTAAAAATGATAAGGATAGTTTCCTGAAAGCAATAATGTCAGAAAAAGACCGCGTGGCGCATCAACGAGAATCTTTAATTCGTCATTGTACCATGACAAGTGCAACGTTAATTGGTCTTGTAACTGTTTTTGGCGATACGTCTTCACAGTGTATGTCTCTTCGTGTTCTGACAGTATGTGGTGTATTGTTTCTGTTGTTGTCTGTTCTTGTTGGCGTGTGCTTCTGCTTTTGGTCAGTTTCAATGCTTTGCAAAGAACTGGAGAATGCGCAACGGCAATATCGAGCAAGGAATACCCATCTAGAAGAATTACCCGTCTCGCCAGTTTACGGAATACTTGCGAAAGTCTTTCCCTGGCTGTTGAGCCTCGGTGTTCTACTTTTGTCGGCAAGCATAGTGCTATCTTTACTGATTCATTGAGAAAATCAGCGTTTTTTTCATCGTTGTTTGTTTTTTCTTCCATATCTTGTTGTGTTTCGGAAAATTATTATTACCTTTGCATCGGATCATTCCTCGTAAGAGGATTGGACCCCGAATTCAGGCAGTCTTGATTATTTCAAGTCTGCCTGTCTTATTTTAAAGCCATTGGCTGTTATTTCGTCGTAAGTGTAGGTCTTATCCATCCCATCAATGACCACCATTACGGTTTTTAGATTTGTTCTTCTTACTCTGTCGTTTAACGCATTGCTCAATTCGTCTAACGAAATACCAGAATCAATGAACAAAACTAAGTCGTCCGCCTGTCTCGCTCCTTTTCTAATAAGATTGTCGATAGAACTTTTTGTAGGTTTAGCATTAACTTTGTACTCCTGCTCTATTCCTAACGTCCTATTGAAACTATCGGCAGATGTCTCATTCTGTGGGTTCGCAATAAGGTCAATTTCGTAACCATGCTTTTCCGCAAGGTATCTACCCACCCTCACGTTCTCTTTCTTTTCTGTTTTTCCATGCTTTGAGCTTACCCGCAATTTGCCATTGGATGTTTCGCACTCAGTGAATGTTTCTGGTGTTTCTTCTTTGACTTTAGCCCAGCATGAATGTATGAGCTTGCACGCAGAACACAACTCATTCTCAGGAACAAACCTTGCCAACTTGATTTTACCCTTTGCTATGTCACAGTCACGGCAACGACGAATAGTGTAGGGGTTGTAGTCGGGTACGGTTTTATTCTGCTTCCCTGGATTGAAATGGAAAATGCCCTTTGTGTCGCGCTGCAGAGCCTCCTCGCCCAGTGCCATCGCCTCCTCATGGGGGGTGGCAGGATATTTGGACTTGCGCACCTGCACTACGGTGCAACGGCAGTTCCATCCGTTGGGTGGATAGTATTCCTCCCAAAACGGGTCTGACGGCGGAAGCGTCACGCCATTAAGCGCAGCGTGCTCCGGACGCACCTTGTCATCGTTTGCCGTGCGGTACTGGAGGTTGTAGCGGTCGCCGTCCTCCGAGAACCGTTCCCACTTGGCTGCCATCTCCGCAGACGATTGTACGAAGTTGTACTCCGCACGGAGGTAGTTGGAGTTGTAGGTGTTGTCTATCTTCCGAACATCATTCAAAAAGGCTTCGAACGTCTTTCTGTTGCCGTTAGAATCGAGCAATGAAGGGAACGCCTCGTTGAGTTCGTGGAACGTCTTCATGCCTGAGAAGATATAGTTAGAGCGCTGGAGGCGCTTGCGCATAGCGTCAGACATCTCCATTTGCTTGAAAGAGGAATCCAAAGCGCCGGCATGGGCGTTGATAAACTCCTGAACCTTCGGCTCTGCCAACACCTTGATGCGGAATTCCGAACCTTTCTGGGAATAGAGCGTGTGCATCATGCCGTCGAACAGTTCAGAGAGCTGCTTGCGTACCTGTTCCTGCTCTTTCGACAGCGACAAGGTTTGTGGAGTATCGCCTAACAGACGGGCGTAGCGTTGGTGCAGCCCCAGGTAATCGCTGGGGCTCAATATCATCTTGTTCCTACATCAAACCACAACCTGATTGCTTTTCCTCTGCTATGCCTCGTTGTTGTTTATCATCTTGTTCCTACATCAAACCACAACTAAGCCAGCAAACGGAGAAGATTTACACGGGTTGTTTATCATCTTGTTCCTACATCAAACCACAACCATCCGCCTCTCGGCGATACTCATCAGGAAGTTGTTTATCATCTTGTTCCTACATCAAACCACAACAGCAGTGATGCGGCTATCGGCATCCATTGCGTTGTTTATCATCTTGTTCCTACATCAAACCACAACGAAACTGAGGCGCCTCTACAAGATGGAGCGTTGTTTATCATCTTGTTCCTACATCAAACCACAACATGTATGCTCTAGAGCGTTGGGCCTCTCGTGTTGTTTATCATCTTGTTCCTACATCAAACCACAACTTCGCAAAAGCGTCTTTTTACTGCTTCCGGTTGTTTATCATCTTGTTCCTACATCAAACCACAACCATAACCACACAGGCCACCAAGCAGGGAATGTTGTTTATCATCTTGTTCCTACATCAAACCACAACTCGGCTTTGCTTCAAATCGTCCGAGCGTGCGTTGTTTATCATCTTGTTCCTACATCAAACCACAACGAGGGGTTGTAGTCGAGAAAAACCTGCTTGCGTTGTTTATCATCTTGTTCCTACATCAAACCACAACTCCGTCTGGTCCTTGGTCGATCCGCTGTAAGTTGTTTATCATCTTGTTCCTACATCAAACCACAACTGGACACCTTCAACGCTTGGGCGCGCTCTTGTTGTTTATCATCTTGTTCCTACATCAAACCACAACAGAGCACCAGAGCGAGTGGCGCGCCTGCTGTTGTTTATCATCTTGTTCCTACATCAAACCACAACACAATATGAATACGATCCACTCCCGTGGTGGTTGTTTATCATCTTGTTCCTACATCAAACCACAACAATGAGCTTAGATTCGTTATCGGTCTTCCTGTTGTTTATCATCTTGTTCCTACATCAAACCACAACCATCTGTGCCAAGACAAGACGAAGCAGTTAGTTGTTTATCATCTTGTTCCTACATCAAACCACAACATGCTTGCCCCTGCTGAGTATCGTAATCTGTTGTTTATCATCTTGTTCCTACATCAAACCACAACTAGTCGGCTTGTAACTGCTTAGCAACCATGTTGTTTATCATCTTGTTCCTACATCAAACCACAACCGAGTTTGACGGTCTTGGCTATCAAGCCGGTTGTTTATCATCTTGTTCCTACATCAAACCACAACCCAACACGACCCTTGGGCACCATGCGTCCGTTGTTTATCATCTTGTTCCTACATCAAACCACAACCTATAGCCGTAAATCTACTGGCAATCAGTAAGATACTTTGTTTTAAGCTTCTAAGAAATGGCCGTGCAGGACGAATTCTACTGCAAAAGTATTAAAAAAATTCTAATTGGATAGGCTCGCTAATGACTTTATTGTGGATTTTACTTTGATTGGCGTTTTTTGGTTTCCCCCAAAAGTTGTAGATGTCTCCAAATTGTTTGTCAGTTACGGACAAGATGGAGACTTTGCCAGTCGCGGGAAGCAAGGACCTGACACGCTTAAGGTGAACCGCAAGGCTCTCTCGCGACGCGCAATGGCGGATATAGACAGAAAACTGCATCATGGAGAATCCATCTTTCTCCAAGTTCTTACGAAAGAGCGCAGCGGCTTTTCTCTCTTTTTTTGTTGTGACGGGTAAGTCGAAAAATACAAACATCCACATTATATGGTAGGCATTGAGACGGTATTCGGTCATGTCATGATAGGAAGAGTTAGCTTTTTGATTTCTCCAGCATACAGTTTGGCCAAAGAAGCAGTGGTGAATGTCAAGGCAATTTGTAGGGGGCGCGTGACTTTCCCCATGTCCACGTCGCACGTCAACAGGTGGAGTATGGCGGATTTGGACTCTTTGTTGAGCTCGTAAACTCCACCTTCGTAAAGCGAATAGACAATTTCGTCCACATAAGGACGATAGGGTTCCATCATGTCATCGGCCAATGGAAAGGCGTTGTATCTGCTTTTGTGGAAGATACCCAAGTTGGGTAGCAGTCCTGAGCCTATCAACGCACGGGTGGTTGCCGCTCGCAAAATGGCGTAGCCATAATTGAGCAAGTCGTTGGGGGAACCTCCTTCCCGATCCCGTTTGAAGCATCCACCGAACAGTTCTGTCCAATACTGTTTGGCCGCAAGACCCTCGCGGTTGTCCGTGTCGCCACTCTTCACGTTTTTATAATATGGTGTTAGTAGCTCGCTCCGTTTTCCGTAATGGCGAAGTACAACTGCCTGATTCTTGATTTTAGCCTCGATAATTTGCTTCCAAGCCTGTTTCTTTGTTGCTTCTCCGACGGCCAGTTGATATTTGAGGCTTTCCGCTTGTGTCGTATTTCCGTCCAAACATTGAAGCATGGCCGTCGGCATCTGCTTGTTGTCGCACAGGACGACGGCCACGTTGTTTTTCACCAGTTCGTTCAAGAGCGGCAAGGTGACGCTAATTTGTTGGTTTTCCAACACGACGCATCCCATGTCCTCTATGGGGCGCGTCACCTTGTCGTCCTTGTCTTTCCAGGAAATGACCATTTGGTAGTTCTTTAAGGAAAGCGACACTGGCGTGGAGAAGAAGATGGTCTGCTTAATCATATTGCGCAAGCCATTTGATCTCACCTAACTCGTTGATACGGAAGTGAACGCCTTGTACCGCCGCTTTTATTTGGGTGTGAAGCATTCTAATGACCGGACGCAGCTCCTCACCAGTTTGATAGGCACCGTTCTTGCCTTTCAAGTCCTTGCTTTGTCGGGCTTCTGCGTGGTACTTCATTACAATTTCTCCATAACTGCGAGTGACCCTTTTTAAAGAAGAGAATCCAGTCACCTTATACAGGCGCCTGTTCAGTTCTGCTTGAGAGGCTTCGTAAAGTTCGGCAGGTGAGTTCTCGTAAAGCAAGACCATCGTGCCGATCTTCAATGTATAGGCCAACGGATAGTCATGGCTACTCTTGACGGGGACTATCGGATCGCCAGAGCCCATCCTATCGTTGCTCGTCCGGTAGTATTTGGCCGCCTGGAGGTTGTTGACCAACTCAAAGTCTCGTTTCTCTTTTCCTTTCTTGTCAGCCCCTATATAGATGGCGAGGAGATAGTTTTTGTCATTTACCACATGATATTTGCGCTTGTACTCTTTGGCAGAGACATCCCGCTGGTAGCGGATATGAAGTGGTTGGGTGACTTGGGGCGTATAGCAGCGTACCTTTTTGATGGGTATCTGCTTCTCCTCGATCATCCAAATGGTGGAAGCCATGGCTTCTGTGAAGCCCAAGCGATCGACGGCTTCTTGGACGATTTGCCTCACAGTGTCATCCACGATGTACTTGATGTTCTTTTCTTCCAGTTGTGACAGCTCTACACGTTTCACATATTTGACCTCACCTTCTCGCTCTATTGCGCCATAGTAAGTCTCCTTGTGGAGTGAGCCACGCACGGCGTCTCCCTTTGCCAGGACCTTTTTCCCATTGATGATGATTCTGCGACGGCCCTGCTTGGCCATGTTGTCGGGAGTGTGGTGATAAACGAGCAGTTCGTTTTGCATCCGCCTCACGTCCTCGACGAATGTTGACCAGGGCTTGGCAAAAGTGGCTTTGGACACACCGTACCACTCATGCTTTTCCTCATCGTGATAGTACTCGGCCAGTTTGCTATATTCGTCCAGTCCGATACAGGCTACGACGATGGCGTCTATGCAATGGTGGACATGGCTCACGCGCTCCTTGGCGCTGTAAATGTCCTGAAGTCCCCATATCTTTCGGAAATCAGATGTGGCGAGGCCCTTTACAGGATACACTCGCTTGAAGACCGACTTCAGATAGAGCCGGGCGTATTTTGAGATGATGCCGATATCCACACCCTGTCGCCTGTTGAATCCTTCGGGCACGCTTTCCATCGTGAAACGTTCATGTTTTCCGCGCCAATAGTCACGCTGGAGTTCCAGGTAATGGCGGTAGCTGATGGCTTTGTCTTTTTGCTCCTTGGTTGTCGCAGCCTGTGATTTTCGTTTCTGTTTGCGAATCTGTTGGCTCAGCTCCTCGTATTTTTCCTGCCATATAGCTATGCGGGCCATGATTTCATCGTGGTTGGCAAGTTCGGTAGGCAGATGTGTCTTTTTCACATCGCGGTTGAAGCGGCTGTCACAAAGAGTCAGGTTCATCTTGGTGCTGTCTCCGCCTCTGCTTCGGGGCAAGGTGTGCTCGATGTCAAATTTCGGATTGGGGCCGACAAAGTCAGATATGCGAATCTGCTGACCTGTGTATAAGCAAATATGCTGCTGCTCTTCCCATAGTTCATATTTTAAAATGTCCGTGGGTGTCGGTTCTATTGCTTTGCCTGTTTCTGCCTTGTAATCCTCGACGATGTGCTTTCGGGCTGTGTCGTGTGCCTTTTGGTTGTCCCTGCCATACCGCTTGAGGGCGCTCCGCTTGTTGGCATCGTTCAGCTCACGCGAAAACTCGATGTGAATCTCCGTCTCTTGGTCTATCTTTCCCTCTTTCAAGAGACGGTTGACAAGCTTCCGAAGACAGAAAAGGGACCGCATGGCCATCGGGTTGCGAACGCTGTCGGTGCGTGGAGATCCGAGTTGATATATTCCGTCTTGACCAGGGCGCACACGAGGGTAAGTCTCTAACATCGAGGGATGGTAGAGCTTTTTGAGATTTTCGTCTGAGACATGATACCTTTCTTTTAGATACTCTTTGATGCACGTCTCTAGAGTGCGTCCGTCTGTTTTGGGGTCATAGCTGTTTATCTCTTTGATGACGCAGTCAATGGCAGCTTGGCGCATTTCCTCGATTCCCCATTCATAGGCAGGCATCACTTCGCAAAGATTGCCTAAAAAAACCGCATGGGAATAGACAAGTCCTCTTCTGAGGTAGGGGAGGATCTTGCAAATTGCCTTGAGGCTTAGCGAAGCATAGGCGGAGGGAAGGTTGATGTTGCTGAAGGCCTGGGCTTGTTCGTCGTCAAGCTGTAGGCGCACCTTGGCAAACTCAGCCAGCTTGTCTTGGTCGGAATAGAAGAAAAGTGCATGCCAGATGTCGTTGAGGATCTCAAGCCGGCTTTTACCATCGGCCAGCGTATAGACCTCGCAGATGGAGTCGAGCCAATCGTCACCGAAAATATCTTGTAGCGCCGCTGTGACGGGACAACCAGAGACGGAAGTATCCATCGGATAGTTGAAGAGATACGGCATTTCCGTATCAGCGGCCTTCTTGTAGAATCCGTAGAGCTTTTTAGGAGCCAACTTCTTGGCAATATCCTCGAAATTAAAGGTTTTCTTGGTCTTCCTAAAGAAAAGCGGAAGAATCTTCTCGCGCTCCTCGTGGTTCAACGGTCGGAGCTCATCTTCCTTTGGTGTTTTTATTTTGATATGGTTGATGAAAGACAACATTCTAAACTCCTCGTACAAGGGGTGGGAGGCAGGACATTTGGCTTTGTTTTTCTCAAATACGCACTTGCCCACTTGTCTTTTTTGAGATTTCAAAGGCCGCTGGGTAAAAATGGCCTTCTCCAACTCCGACACGAGCGAGGCGTCCAATTGCTGCTTTTCGCAGATGGCATGAAACTCTTTGAGGTAGTGTTCGTTGCGTGCGGTGTAGTGTTTGCGTATCTTTTTGCCTTTCTCATAAAGCTGGTAGAAATAATCGCCAAGGTATTCGCATCCCGCTTCCCGCATTTCTTCGGAGAGGGCACTGATACCGTCATTCACGACGCCCACGTCCTCACCACTCTGATCCTTGCGGTTGCTGAGAAAGCCACGGCGCTGGGCAAAGTGATAGAAAACGCGACCGAGGATGTAGCGGTTCGCAACCTGGGTCAAATCCAGTTTCTCATGCAGGCATAGATGTCGATAGGCGTATGGGTTTTGCCCTTTCTCCTCGTCCGTGCGCTGCCATTGCATGAACAACTCATCGGTTGGGTATATGCTCTTTAGTCGCCATTGGCGCAGCTCCCAGGAGGTGAGTGGGGGACAAAGGTGGTGCTGGGTCAAGATGTGCAGAAGCCTGATTTTGCGTAGCTTTATGCGATAGTAGCGTACTCGGATAGCACGGTAGCCCGTCCTTTCTGCCGCTTTGGAAGACTCGTTGTCCTTGTCGATGTTGACTCCCTCTTGGAAAATATTCACTCCCTTATCAAGCAGGCAGTATTGCTCTGCCTTCTTTTCTACGATAGCCCATCCAAGGCTGTTCGTGCCTGTGTCAATGCCAAGTATTTTAGTCATTTTTGATGCGGTTTTAAATTTTTCGGTAAAATTACAATAAAAAATTTGTTTAAACAAAAATAAAGTGGTATTTTCTGCATCCAGAATAAGATTTCCTACATCTTATCACAATAAGGCCAGCAATGGCCGAAGGGTAAAACCTATACTCCCGCTTCGGTGGGAGTTTTCTTTTTTTATAGCTTGCCGAGAGGGCTGTTTTGTTTATTTGAGCTAATAAAAGGTAAGGCTCTCCACTTTCAGGCGTCCCAATTGTAGATAGGCTTAAACTATCTAATGTGGCAACCCTTTTGCAGGTCGCCGTGTTGGCTACTTGATGGAGGTTTTCTCGTAAAAAATTCCCTAAAGTCGTTGGGATTTGGGGCGAAAAGATGACGGCAAATGAGTCATCAGACCAAATGGATTGATCCGATACGAAGGCTGATATCCTGCATTGCGTCGTTGCTTATTAGAACCGTTCTCCGGTTAATTTACGAATCCTGGATCTTATAGCGCCATGATTTCTAAGAAACATTTGTGCGAGTTCGCTAATAGATTTGCCTTCGTTGTATAGGGCCACTAATCTCTCGTCATCTGATTCTGTCCATGGCTGATAAGCATTAGGGTAAACAGATCTTTGCTGCTCCATGTATGTAGAGTCGTCTATGATGGTACTTGGACTCTTGATACCAAATATTTCCATCAGATCCTGTATGACTCTTTCTTGATTTTCCTTCACGGTTTCAGGTGTCCATGCGTTCGGATATGTTTGGTATATTTTTTGTGAGCTTGCAAAGGATCCGATATTCTTCTCGAAATATTTTTTTAGTTTCTCCTGATAATCAAGATTGCCAAGGGAAGAATTCTTTCTGCGTCCAATCAGGCACAGGTTTCCTATCCTATGTGTATAGTAGCTTCTCTGTTCTTCGCTAAAGTCCTTCACCCACTGGCTGGTAGCTTTAGGATTCTGTGGAAGAATATGCTCAATGGATGTCGTTCCGAAATCTTTCCATTCAGACTTGTCCTTGTATTTGTATTCAAGAAGCATCAGGAGCGCATAGGTGTATCGTCTGCCGTATATCTCTGATTGGATGTTTGCCATAAATACATGTTCATTAAATGAATAATATCCTTGAGCGTCAAGTACATCGGAGGGTTTTCCAGACTCTTCTATCAAGTGGATGATACTATTCAAGTGGTCGATGCGATACGATGGGCTTTTGCCACATACTGCATCTGCAAAGTTTTTACAGGCTACCTTCTGTGAAAATTCAAGAAGCCCATTGTCTCCAAATTTTCTTCCATACGCCAAAATGACTGGAATCCAATCGGTCGAAGGCATACACTCGATGAGGATTCTTATCAACGAACAATACTCGGTATCTTCATTGCCTGCCAAGTTGATCAACTTGTTATAATCCTCATACGCCCTAAAGACATAGTTGAAAAAATCTTTTCCCTGTTTGATTTTTCCTGCTTTAAAAATCTGTTTCTCATATTCGTCAAGCAGATTCGTCTTTTGGCGCTTTTTGAGCAGCATCGTTCGTACATAGGCAAGGAAACGGTCAAAATCATTACCCAAATCCTCCTGCATGTTTTCCCATTCGCGCGCATACTCGTTCATTTCGCTGCCATCCTCGATTTTTTCAAGATTGGATGATTTTAGAATATCAGCATTGCTCAGTTTTTGGCCACGATCATTCATCACGGAGAATAGGCGAAATGCATCCTCTAACGAGTCTGCTGATATATAGATCATCACAACATTGTTGAGGATGAACATGAGAAAGGAATCTAAATCTATTTCTTTATGATTGGTAAAAAACTCGTTGTAGCAAACCAATGCATTGCACATTCTTTGAATAGATGTGCATTCTTTTTTGTCATTGGCTTTCTTGACAATATCGTCCCAATGCTGCGTAATACTTCCAGGCATCATTAAGTATTCCTCAATGAACTTCCTCACATTGCCACGAATCTCATAAGAAAGGCGTATGCGTTCGGGAATTTGCTTAATCTTATTGGCCTTTTGGAATATCAAATCAACGCAGTTGACCTTGACATCCTCTGAAGAACCAGCATAGTCGCGCAAGAAAGCAAACAAGAGAAACAAGGTAGTGATACGCTGCTGTCCATCAAGCAGGTCATTGTTGTTTTTACTTTGAATAATGTAGGAGCCGAGGAAATATTCCTCCTTGGCATGTTCTATATAATTGGACGCAAAGTCATCCAACATGTCATTCACGTTGTCGCTTTCCCATACGTAATGTCTTTGATATGAAGGAACAGTGTACCACTCCTCGAAAACCTTAGCAATAGTTTGTTTGCCAAATCCTATTTCTTTATTTGCGGATTTCATAATTCGATGTGATTCTTTTTATACTCTAATTTCCGCAGTACTATGAGTTAGTTGTTTTTATAAGTACCTGAGCAACTATAGGGTGCTCGGGATGATGCCATGTCAGATTTTTCACCTACCTTAGTGCTGCAAACAAGTATAGCAAAATCTCCGAATGACATGGCAAATGTACAAATAAAATCCGAGAAACTCACTCCTTTTGGAGGAATTTTTCCAATCATGGAGCAATTTGATGCTCTTTTAGCTCAAAACCATAGACTCCACCTTGGGGATGAGATGCAAATGGTATGGCTATCAGTATAGCGAGATTCTGCGCTCTTTGATGTGCGTCTATCTTTGTGGCGGCTCATGTGTCGAAGATGTGACAACTCACCTCGTGAGGCATTTGTCTCTTCATCCATCCCTTCGCCCTTGCAGTGCGGACACCATATTGCGCGCTATCGAGGAACTAACTTGTGAGAACACCACCTATCAGTCAGCTTCTGGCAGAGGTTGGAGACCCAAAAGTTTGGATTGCGAGCCACTAGCCGAGTCAAGACCTTTGTTTTCAAGTTTGTCTCCGTCCCGGCAAAATGGATCAAGACATCACGAAGGTATGTATTGAACATTTATACTGACAACCATGCTTACGCCAGGTTGTTCCAGACAGGCTTTGGCTAAAGCCAGGCCTTTCTGGGTAAACTAGCGTATTACCTCAAGTCGCTTTGTGGGGTAAGGGGCTTTTGTGCCTGAGACGTTTCTGCTGCACAAGAACATGTGCGACAAGATGATAGTTTCTCGCTTTGCAAGCAAAAAACGCACTAAGTCCTAATAGTTGCGGATTTGAGGAAGAGTAAAAAAGAAATCCCCAAGCGCATGATCTTCCTTCTTGTATTCTATATAGTCTTTGTTGCGTCCTATATAGTCCTTCTCCATATCCTATATAGTCCTTTCTACAGTCCTATATAGAATGAGACAAGCGGGAGTCCACCATGCGATTGGGGACGAAAGGATGTCAAATATTAAGCTTCGAAGTTCTTCAAGTCGTCGGCGTGGAAGGCCTGGATATAGGCGGCCTTGCCCATCACCTCCTCCTCGGCCATGCGCACAAAGACGTTGGCACTCTTCTCAAACAACTCCGGCGCACGCGTCGCGTCGTCGAGGATGAGCAGGGAAGCGACGATGTCGGCAGTCATGTCGTAGAGACGACGGCCCAGGAAGTCGTGCTCGTCCTGGTTGGCGCCCGCCTTGACCTTGTCGAGGCAAGCCTCGTAGGTAGCCACGAGTTTGGCCACGCGCTCCTGCAGCAGCTTGAGGCTCTCGGAGACCTCACCCTGCAGCATCTCCTTCATGATGTTGAGGTAGGTGCCATTGGTGATGTAGCGGATGGCAGCCACTACCTGCAACTGGGTCGTACCCTCATAGATAGAGAAGATACGCGCGTCGCGGAAGAGGCGCTGCGACTTATACTCCATGATGAAGCCCGAACCACCGTGGATGGAGATGGCGTCGTAAGCATTCTGGTTGGCCCACTCGGAGTTGGTGCCCTTGGCCAGCGGCGTGAAGGCGTCGGCCAGTCGGTTCCACTTTTTCAGTTCCTGACGCTCCTCGGGCGTCAGTTTGCGGTCGCGGCCGATATCCTCCAGTGCTTTGTAGAGATCGACATAGCGTGTCGTCTGATAGAGCAGGGAGCGACCCGCGTCGAGCTTGGCCTTCATGCGCGAGAGCATGTCATAGACGGCGGGGAAGCTGATGATCTTCTTGCCAAACTGCATGCGCTCCTTGGCGTAGGAGAGACCCTCATCGTAAGCCTCCTGCTCCACGCCGACGCTCTGTGCGGCAATGCCCAGGCGCGCACCATTCATCAAGGCCATCACATACTTGATGAGACCCATGCGTGTGCTGCCACAGAGCTCTGCCTTGGCGTTCTTGAAGACCAGCTCGCAGGTGGGCGAACCGTGGATACCGAGTTTGTGCTCGATGTGGCGCACCGTGACGCCGCCGCTCTGCTTGTCGTAGATAAACATCGAGAGGCCGCGTCCGTCGTGTGTGCCCTCCTCAGAGCGGGCAAGCACCAGGTGGATATCAGAGTCGCCATTGGTGATGAATCGCTTCACACCGTTCAGACGCCACGTGCCGTCCTCGTCCTGTGTGGCCTTGAGCATGACGCGCTGCAGATCGCTGCCAGCGTCGGGCTCCGTGAGGTCCATGGACATCGAGGCACCCTCGCAGACGCGGGGGATGTACTTCTGTCGCTGCTCCTCCGATCCAAACTCATAGAGCGTGTCGATGCAACTCTGCAGGCTCCAAATGTTCTGGAATCCCGCATCGGCCGCCGAGATGACCTCGGAGAGCATGGAGAAGACCACATTGGGGAGGTTCAGGCCACCGTACTTACGCGGCATGGAGACACCCCACAGGCCCGCCTTGCAGGTAGCGTCGATATTCTCGACCGTCTTGCTCGCATAGACCATGCGTCCATCGACGAGGTGCGGCCCTTCCAAATCGACCGACTCACTGTTCGGCTCGATGATGTTGGCGGCCACGTCGCCCGTAATGTCCAACACGCGCTTATAGTTCTCTATCGCATCTTCGTAGCAGACGGGAGCGTCGGCAAACTGATCCTTGTCAGCATAGCCCTTCTCCTTCAGCTCCACGATGCGCTTCATCAACGGGTGATCGAGGTGGAACTCAATCTCCGGATGGTCGGTATAGTAATTTGCCATAATATGAATTCCCTGCCGCCCGGCCCTTAGGAGCCCGGCATGAGGGTCTTTTTTTACTTAGTATTTTCCTTATAATATTTAATCAGCTTGGGAACCACCTCCTCTACGCTGCCCGTGATCACATAGTCGGCAATGCGGTTGATGGGCGCCTCGGGGTCGGTGTTGACCGAGATGATGATGCCCGAGTCCTGCATTCCGGCGATATGCTGGATCTGTCCCGAGATGCCACAGGCGATATAGACCTTCGGGTGGACCGTGATGCCGGTCTGACCGATCTGACGATCGCTATCGACCCATCCTGCGTCCACGGCCGCGCGGCTTGCGCCGACCTCTCCATGCAGGAGGTTGGCCAACTCAAAGAGCAGGTCGAAGTTTTCCTTTGATCCCACGCCGTAGCCACCAGCCACGACGATCGGCGCGCCCTTGAGGTTGTGCTTGGCCTCCTCGACGTGGCGGTCGAGCACCTTGACGACATAGTCCTCTGCCGGCACATACTTGGCCACCTCAGGATAGACCACCTCGCCCTTGGCCTTGCCCTCATAGAGAGCCTTCTGCATCACGCCCGGACGCACCGTGGCCATCTGCGGGCGGTGCTCAGGATTGACGATCGTGGCGACGATGTTGCCACCGAAGGCGGGACGAATCTGATAGAGGAGTCCATCATAGTGCTTTCCGGCCTTGCGGTCGTCGAAGTCGCCGATCTCCAGTTCGGTACAGTCGGCGGTCAGTCCGCTCGTCAGCGACGACGACACGCGCGGTCCCAGGTCGCGTCCGATGACCGTGGCACCCATCAGCGCGATCTGCGGCTGCTCCTCCTTGAAGAGGTTGACCAGGATGTCGGTATGGGGAGCGGAGGTGTAGGGGAAGATACCCTCGCCGTCGAAGACAAACAGTTTGTCCACACCATACGGCAGGATCTGCTCCTCGACCTTTCCCTTGATGTCCTTTCCGGCTACGATGGCGTGGAGCTCCACGCCCTGCTGATTGGCCAGTTTGCGGCCCTTGGTGAGCAACTCCTGTGACACCTCGGCCACCTTCGTGCCCTCTATCTCGCAATAAACAAATACGTTATTCATCTTGTCGTTTGTCTTAGCCAATAATCTTTTCGTCCAACAATTCCCTTACGAGGCTCTCGATATCCTTGTCCTCGCCGGTCAGCGTCTTGCTCTCCTTGGCCTGGAAGACGATGTTCTTCACGGCCTTGACCTTGGTGGGCGATCCGCTGAGACCACACTGTGAGGGGTCGCCATCGACATCGGCCACGCTCCACTGGTGGAGCGTCAGGTAGGGGCGCTCCTCATAGAGCTTGCTCCAGGGCTCCTCGCCCGTGCGCTCCATGGGGCAGGTGGCATACTTGTACTTCATCACGAGCTTGGCGTTGCACGGGCGGCACGGGGCAGCCGATCCATTGACGGTGACGACGACGGGCAGCGGAGCCTCCACCGTCTCCACACCTCCGTCGATATGGCGGCGGATCGTGGCCTTGCCCTCCTCCACCTTGAGGATCTCCTCAGCATAGGTCACCTGGTTGAGCCCCAGCTTCTGTGCTACCTGCGGGCCCACCTGGGCCGTGTCGCCGTCGATAGCCTGTCGGCCACCGATGACGATATCCACATCGCCAATCTTTTGGATGGCCGTGGCCAGTGCATAGGATGTGGCCAGCGTATCGGCACCTGCGAAGAGGCGGTCCGTCAGCAGCCAGCCAGTATCGGCACCTCGGTACAATCCCTGGCGGATGATCTCGCCCGCGCGCGGGGGACCCATCGTCAGCAGGCCTACCGTGCTCCCCGGGTGCTGCTCCTTGAGGCGCAAGGCCTGCTCCAGCGCATTAAGGTCTTCGGGATTGAAGATGGCGGGCAAAGCGGCGCGATTCACCGTTCCTTCGGCCGTCATCGCATCTTTGCCCACGTTTCTCGTGTCGGGTACTTGCTTGGCAAGTACAACAATCTTTAAACTCATAAATCCTGTATGTGTTACTTATTTTCTTATTTCTATCTTATCCTCCAGTCTTTTCACCGTTTTGTATTCCACAAAACCGCTATTCGTGAAACAACCTGAGTGATGTATCCTAAAAGAACAGCTGCAAAGGTAGTTATTTTCCCCGTTATGGGCAAACATTGTGCACAAAAACGACAAGGATGTGCACAAATCTGCGCAAATGTGTAAACAAAATCCCTCATTTTGGGAAGAAACCGACCGACTTCCTTGCCAAAACGAGGGATTTGAGACTTTATTCCAACGGCGCCCCATCGCCAGTAGGCCTATATGACTCGACTACATGGCTCGACTATATGAGCGGCTATATGGTTCGACTACGCGAGCGACTATATGAGCGACTATTTGGAGCGGCTATTGGAGCAGCTTATATGGTTCGACAGTTTATACGAGGGTAGCCACCACCTCATCGCGCGACTGCGGGAGCAGGTCGATGACCGGTATCTCGGGCAGGGTGTAGCATCCTGGGGCCAGTCGGAAGGAGGCGCGGGCCACCCCGACCAGGATCTGCGCCGTGAGCGCCGGGTTGTTGATGCTCATGTCGAAGGACATGCGCTGGTTGGGCGTCTTGCCGCTCGTGCCCTTGCGGGTTAGGTGTACGCCGTGGCCCATATCGCGCACGTCGTCCACCGACTTCACGGCGAAGACGTGGAGCTCGTCGTGGGCAAAGTAGTCGTCAGCCTTGAGTTCCGCCTCGACCTGCGCCACGGTGTAGCCGTCCTCCAGTTCCACATAGACCATGCGGCGATGGATGCTCTCGCCCAGGGGGATGGTCATGGAGAGCGCGTTCTTGACGCCCTTCTTGGAGCGAGCCACGACGCTGTGGCCCATCGACATACCCGGACCGAAGTTGGTGTAGGTGAGGCCCTTCGGGGCGAGTGCCTCCAGGAGCACGCGCACCACGGAGTCGCTTCCCGGGTCCCATCCAGCGGCGATGACGCTGACGCGGCCCGCCTTCTTGCAGTTTTCCATCTGTCGCGTGCGGTATTCGAGGATGCTGGTGTGGATGTCGAAGCTATCGACGGTGTTAATGCCCAGGGCCACCAGGCGCTCGGCGTAGTCGGGGCAGGAGCGCGTCGGCGTGCAGAGGAAGGCCACGTCGACCTCCTTGAGCTTCGTGATGTCGTCGACCACCTCGTAGGGGGTCAGTTCGAGTGGTTTGTCCTTGTCACCCTGACGGCGTACTACGCCTGCAATCTCAAAATCGGGGGCAGCCTCAAGAGACTCGACCGTGTAACGTCCGATGTTGCCGTAGCCAACTACGGCGGCTCTGATTTTCTTCATAGGTCATTAACTTTTTGTTATTCTGCAAACAATTTTCGCCGACAAAAGTACATTTTTTCCATGAAACGAAATGTCACTGACTTGTTTTTTTAACAAAAATACCTACTTCTTGCCATAAATCAAGCATCCGAAGTTTTGAGCCTCACCACTCGTTGTCATCAAATCGTAACCCGCAAAGCGCGCCGCGTTCCACATTTTTTGCCTAACTTTGCCCCCGATTCATGAACATATCGCAAATATGGAAGACAAGCATTATCGCATACTGGTGGTCGACGACGAGGCCGACCTCTGCGAGATTCTTCAGTTCAACCTGGAGGCGGAGGGCTACCGGACCGACGTGGCCTACTCCGCCGAAGAGGCGCTGACGCTGGACATTGCCGCCTACGACCTGCTGCTGCTGGACGTGATGATGGGCGAGATGTCGGGTTTCGAGATGGCCAGAAGAGTGAAGGGCAACCCGCTGACGAAGCAGACGCCCATCATCTTTCTGACCGCGCGCGACACGGAGGACGACACCGTGGAGGGCCTCAACCTCGGCGCCGACGACTACATCTCGAAGCCTTTCTCGCTGCGCGAGGTGCTGGCCCGTGTCAAGGCGGTGCTGCGCCGAACGGCGCAGGACGAGGAGGCGCAGGACGAGGAGGCGCAGGACGAGGAGGGCGTGATCCGCTTCCAGGGGCTCGTCCTCGACGACAACCGCAAGGAGGTGTGGGTCGATGGGGAACACGTCGCGCTCACGCGCATCGAGTATTCGCTGCTCCTGATGATGCTGGAGAACAGGGGGAAGATCCTGAGCCGCCAGCAGCTCATCAATCATGTGTGGCCCCACGACGTGATCGTGCTCGACCGCACCGTGGACGTCAACATCACGCGGCTGCGCCGCAAGGTGAAGGCCTACGCCGAGCATATCGTGACGCGGCAGGGATTCGGCTACGGATTTGAGGTGAAGACCAACTGACGGGATGACGGGAGACGGAAGGATGAGACAGAACAACCAAGAGACTACGCCAGGGAACAACCCGCAGACTACGCAAGGGAACAACCAAGGGGACAACCAAGGGAACATCCAAGGGACTACGCAAGGAACTAACCAAGGGACTACGCAAGGGGACAACCAAGGGACCGCCCAGGGTTCCACGGGGCTTCCTCCCTTCGCGCCGCTGCGCACCCGCATCCCCGTGGGAATGCGCCTCTACCTCGGGGTGCTCTCCATCTTCCTGCTCTTTGCCTTCACCTTCATCGTCTATCAGCAGCGACGGGAGAAGGACTACAAGGTGTCGGTGCTCGACGCGCGCCTCCAGGACTTCAACGTGCAGATGAGCGAGGCCATCACCTCGTCGCCGAAGGACATCAAGCCGTTTATCGACCGCTACATCGTCGACAACGACATGAGGGGGCTGCGCGTGACGCTCATCCGCCCCGACGGCACGGTCTTCTACGACACGTGGCAGAAGGACCTGAGCCACATCCACAACCATGCCAACCGCCAGGAGGTGCGCCAGGCCCTCGACGACGGCAGCGGCCACGCCATCGAGCGCAAGAGCGCCACCGTGCCGCAGGCTTTCTTCTACTCCGCCACCTATTTCCCCTCCCACCGCTACATCGTCCGCAGCGCCCTGCCCTACAACGACAACCTCGCCAGTGTGCTCAACACGGACAAAAACTATCTTTGGTTTGCGCTGGGGGCCGTCGTGCTGCTGACGCTCCTGCTCTACAACTTCACGCGCCGACTGGGCAACAACATCACCAAACTGCGCCTCTTCGCCTCGCGGGCCGACCACAACGAGTCGCTCGACATCAAGGACCTGGCGGTCTTTCCCGACGACGAGCTGGGCGACATCGCCGAGCGCATCATCAAGGCCTATAAGCGCTACCAGCGCACGCGCAGGGAGCAGGACGAACTCAAACGCCAGCTCACCCACAACATCGCCCACGAGCTGAAGACGCCCGTGGCGAGCATCCAGGGCTACCTGGAGACGCTCATCAACCATCCCACGATCGACGAGAAGACGCGCCAAATGTTTTTCGACCGCTGCTACGCGCAGAGCCAGCGGCTCTCCTCGCTGCTGGCCGACATCTCGACGCTCAACGTCATGGACGAGGTGAAGGACCTGCACGGCAAGGAGACGGTGGACATCGCGCAGATGGTCCGGGAGATAGAGCAGGAGACGGCATTGCAGTTTCAGCAAAGGCAGATGAGGCTCCTCGTCTCTCTGCCCGCCGAGCTGACGGTGAGGGGCGTGAGGAGCATGATCTACAGTATCTTCCGCAACCTCATCGACAACGCCCTGGCCTATGCGGGAGAGGAGACGACCGTCTATGTCAAGGCTCGTGCCGAGGACAACTATTGGCAGTTTACCATCGCCGACACGGGTCGCGGCGTGCCCGAGGAGCATCTGCCGCGCCTCTTCGAGCGCTTCTACCGCGTCGACAAGGGGCGAAGCCGGTCGCTCGGAGGCACAGGACTGGGGCTCGCCATCGTCAAGAACGCCGTCATCCTCCACCGCGGCAGCATACGCGTCAGCAACCGCGAAGGGGGCGGACTGCAGTTTGACTTCTCCCTGGCCAAGGAATAAAAAACAAAGGTCAGCAGGAAAAACAACTAAACAACAAGTACAACGCTTCGCGAGGAGGCGGAGGAGGAAGTGGGGGAGGCCTTAACGTAACATGTAACATGTAACAATGCGACTCCATGCAGGACGGGCACAAAGAAGAAAAGCGGTCTGCCGCGCGGCGTTGTAACCGTATTGTAACGCGATAGCAAAAAGTTTGTAGCATCGTCGGCGTAACTTTGCACCCGAAGAAATTAACAAACATAACATTTACAACACATGGAGACCATTTATCTGTGTATCGTCATCTTCCTGCTCTGCCTGGCCGTCTTCGACTTGTTTGTCGGCGTGAGCAACGATGCGGTCAACTTCTTGCAATCGGCCGTCGGCGCCCGCGTGGCGTCGTTTCGCACCATCCTCATCATCGCCTCGGTGGGCGTGATGCTCGGCGCCGTGATGTCCTCGGGCATGATGGACGTGGCCCGCCACGGCATCATGATGCCGGCCCACTATTCCTTCCACGAGGTGATGACCATCATGCTGGCCGTGATGGTGACGGACATCATCGTGCTCGACGCGTTCAACACGCTCGGCATGCCTACCTCCACCACCGTCTCGCTCGTCTTCGAGCTGCTGGGCGGCACGGCGATGCTCGCGCTGCTCAAGGTGATGGGCGACCCCACGCTGGAATACGCCGACCTGATCAACTCCGACAAGGCCTTGCAGGTGATCATCGCCATCTTCGTCTCGGTGGCCATCTCCTTTGTCATCGGCATGGTGGTGATGTGGCTGAGCCGCATCGTCTTCACCTTCCACTATTCGAAGCACAGCCGCTATAGCATCGCCATCTTCGGCGGCATCGCCTTCACGGCCCTCTCCTACTTCATCTTCATGAAGGGCATGGGCAAGAGCCCCTACCTGCCCGAGAACGTGCGCGACTACATCGAGGACCACACCAACTGGCTGCTGCTCTGCACGTTTCTCGTCTCTACCGTCGCGATGCAGCTCCTCCACCTGCTCCGCGTCAACATCTTCAAGTTTACCGTCCTCATGGGCACGTTTGGCCTCGCCATGGCCTTTGCCGGCAACGACCTCGTCAACTTCATCGGCGTGCCGCTGGCCGGCCTCGACTCCTACCAGGACTTCACGGCCCACGCCCACGGCGAGACCATCGACACCTTCATGATGTCCTCGCTGATGGAGAGCGCCACGACGCCGCCCCTCTACCTGATCCTGGCGGGCCTGGTGATGATCTTTGCCATGGCCACCTCCAAGAAGGCGCAGCACGTCATTCAGACCTCCGTCGATCTCTCCCGCCAGGACGAGGGCGACGAGATGTTTGGTTCGAGCCGCGCCGCCCGCGCCATCGTCCGCTGCTCCCAGAACCTGATCGAGGGCGGCAAGCGCCTCTTCCCCGCCGGCCTGCGCCGCTGGGTGGGCACGCGCTTCAACACCAACGAGGTGGAGCTCCAGGACGACAAGGCCGCCTTCGACGTGGTGCGCGCCGCCATCAACCTGGTCATCGCCTCCATGCTCATCACCTTCGGCACCAACCACCAGCTGCCCCTCTCCACGACCTACGTCACCTTCATGGTGGCCATGGGTACGAGCCTGGCCGACCGCGCCTGGAGCCGCGAGAGCGCCGTCTTCCGCGTCACGGGCGTGCTGAGCGTCATCGGCGGCTGGTTTATCACGGCGGGCGTGGCCTTCATCGCCTGCGCCCTGGTCTGCCTCGCCATGTGGTTTGGCGGCGTCATCGTGCAGTGTGGCTTCATGGCGCTCGTGGTCTTCCTCCTCTACCGCAGCAACCGCCAGTACAAGGCGAAGAGCGCCAAGGCCAAGCAGGAGGACGACACTTTCCGCCTGATGATGCGCACGCGCGACCCGGAACTGGTCTGGGAGATGCTGCGCAGCCACGTGCGCGACACGCAGAGCACGGTCTGCAAGTATATCATGGAGCAATACAACGCCATCGTCGAGGCCTTTGCCACGCAGAACGTGCGGGCGCTGCGGCAGAGCCAAAAGAGCATGCGCCGCGAACTGGACCTGCTGAAGAAGTATCGCCGCCAGGAGATGCTGGGCCTGCGCCGCTCGCCGATGGACCTGGCCATCGAGCGCAACACGTGGTTCCACGTCGGCATCAACAGCGACCAGCAGTACGTCTACACGCTGCGCCGCATGCTCGCCCCCATCAAGGAGCACGTCGACAACAACTTCAACCCGCTCCCGAAGGCCTACGAGACGGAGTATGAGCCGATACGCCGCAGGGTCAACGAACTGATGCGCGCCACCTACGAGCAAATCTCCACGGGACAATACGCCAACTATCGCGCCACGCTGGCCGAGGCCGACGGCTGCAAGGACGACTTGTCGCTCGTGCGCAAGGAGCACCTCAACCGCATGCAGAAGAGCCACGGCACCAAGATGATACAGGTGGACCTGGTCTATCTCAATCTCCTGCAGGAGACGCAGCAGCTGCTGAGCGTCATGCGCCACCAGCTGCGGGCCGCCAAGAAGTTTATGGAGGAGGGCCAGGGCCAGCTCCAAAGTCTCGGCGAGTGATCGCAGGGGGGGGGGGCGGAACGAACCACAGAGAGCGCGCAGGGGGGGTAGCCTTCCCTCATCCCCTACCCTCTTTGCTTCCCAAGCAAACAGGTATAGATTGAAAAAATTGGGATAACAAACAGGGCACCCGTCTTCTGCCGACGAGTGCCCTTGTTTTTGTCTTTATGGTTCATGCAGAAATCCTTAACGGCATGATGACATGATGACATGATGACATGACGGCGATTTAGTTGTAGCCATTGTGCTCATGGAGCAACTTGATGATTCTGTTTACACCTGACGCTCAGAATCCACCGTTGGATTAATATGCTGTCTCATAATCCGCGTTATTTATTCGTCAAAGCCTATTGTTTCGTCTGCTATTGCTAAGAACAGTTCCATTTTAACTTGTTCGTTGAAGTCCTCCTCCCCGTCGAGAATGGAAGAAATCAATTTGTCCAGCAACTCCTTTTCAATTCTTCCGGCAGCAAGATGATAGCTGATATTCTCCATCTCCGAAAGGAATCGCTTGATACAATACAGATAGCCATTCAGTGATAGGAACAATACGCCTATCGTGATTGAAAGTCTTTTGTTGCCGTCAGAGAAGGAATGGTTACGATTGACAGACCACACCAGATGCACTAGCTTATCCTTGAATGAGGGATAGTAGTCATCATTCTGCACCATCTCAAGCGCACTTTCCAGATAGCCGATATTTATGTCTGAGCAGTCTCCACCTCCACTGTGTTCTATGGTTGACCGATGTGTAGCGAGTGCTTGCTCCAATGTAATGTATATCGTCATATTAGTCGCGCTCCTTTAATCGTTTCAATGCATCCTCATACTGCTCCAGTCTCTTCTCAAGATCCATGCTCTTTTCACCAAGAAATCTGTCGAAGTCTGAAGACGGCACACTGCTGATATACTCTTTCAGATTTTCGTGCAGCGCATCGCGGAAACACAGGTCTCTGCTTGCCATCTTATTTCTGGCTTTTTCTCTCAGAGGCTCAAACGCCCTGAAACTTTCAAAGTCTACAAATAATCGATCGGTCTCTGCACTTGACAATTTGCGGCCCAAATATGTTGACTTTTTCTTCAACGCGTCAGCAAAACCAACTTCATAACTTGCTATGATATCCAGCACCTCGCTATACATGGTGTCACGTACTTTCTCATTAGCAGCAAGTTTCAAGACTTTTCGATATTCAGCAGCATTCTCCTTGAAAATACTTTTGTAGATCTTATCGGTATAGACCATATACTTGAAGTTACCCATATCTACATAGTCCCTTAGAGCATCAGTAAACTCTTTGCGATAATCTTCACCCCTAAGTATGTTGTCGACAAAGTCTTCGTCTCGTTGGTTGATGTACTTGGTGCTTCCACCCGTACGCTTGTTGATGGTATCAATGACAATGTCCAAAATGGTGCTCCTGAGCTGCATGGCTTTCTGGCTGTCAGTGAGCAACATGGCGATATTCAAGAGTGTGCGGAAGTTGTATATACCCAGCACTGTGGTTTTGGTACCGAAATCGATTTCGGCACCAACACTATTCTGCACTACTAACTTAAAGTCCATCAAGCGTTTACCTCGAAGCACCTCGTAGCCGTTGCGTTCCAGTTCCCTGGCATGTTTCTCCAGGCAAAGTTCTATGGTTCGCTCTGTAACCTCGAAGAAATCAGCTATCTGCTTCTTTACGAACTTATATTCGTTCTCAAACAAGATGCCCTTGATACCAACTGCCTTCTGGATTTCCCCGACGGCCAGTTGGTTGTTGAGCACATTCTGTCGCATGACAGACGAGCTTGCAAAATTCTTTTCCATAGTCTACACGAGTTTGATTTTACCTGTTAGTAACTGCTGCATCATGCCTACTTCTGTATTCTTGAATCCTTTTGATTTATACCCATCGAGCCTCACTTTACCCGTAAGCAGGTTCTGCAAGCCATTTGGCCGTGCGTTTCTGTTCGGCAAGGACAACCTTGATTCTATTGAGATCTTTATTTGCCATCTTTTTGAGCATTATATTCCAATTACAAAGGTACAGTTTTCTCTTGAAACAAAGAAGAAAGCCACGGAATTATGCACACAATTATGCGTTTTACGTCTATTTTAACTCAAAAAGCATCTATTTTGAATATAGAAACTATCGTTTTTGAAAACAAAGTTGTATCTTTGCAGCAACAGAATCCAGCAAAGAGGAACTCCGGTACAAATATGATAGACTTCACACCAAATCATCAATATAAAGAAATAGTTGACAGCGATGTACAGGCGGAGATTTCTGCCAACAAATCGGTACAAATAGTTATAGCCATAGCCGTTGTAGCCAGTATCATTTGTTTGTTTTTAGGATTTCAGAATCTATCATGGTGGATTATGATACCCATCACTATCATCATGATACCTGTTTGGATTGTTGCTTTGTTTTTCTATGCCTTAGCATCCTATCGGCCTCTATCAAAAGCTCAGGTTGCGAGTATAATTAAAAATGTTATTGGGTTTGATTTCGGTAATGACTTTACACTGCTGCAAACAAGTGGTCATGATCACGAGGAATATCTCTATCTATTCTCCGAGTCATCTTTTGAACCATTAAAGAAACATCTGGACTCCATTCCTGACAAGGATGGTCAAGAAGGTGAGCGTTCTATCAAGCATCAAATAAGCGTGAGGCTACCCACGGAGATTTTCCCTACGCCGAAGGCCGGTTTCTATCTATGCGACAACCGGCAGGTCAATGGCATGGGCGATATCGAGGCTATAGAGGTCGATTATCAAGAACGTACGTTGAAACATACATTTACTATATATTGAGGTGGTGCGAACAGAACTGTGTCACGGCTTTGTTCTTTACGCTCTCATTTACAACGATTTGGCTTGACATTCGCGCCATAGTTTTGAAACCTTTTTATCACATTTTTGGTTCTTGTTCGCCAGCAAAAGGTATGGTATATGAACTATCAGAGACGGATCGTGTTGCGATGGTTTGTTCTGTGTTGTGCCATGTGTTGCAGCCATGTTCATTTTCATTGAGCAAGACCAACACATAGAGTACATTCCCGATTTTTGTCATTTGTGTCAGTTTTCGGGAATGAATATGTAAAATGCCACTGACTTCTCAATGTGTTTTGGGATCGAACAGTATGAGGTTTTGAATGTAAAACCACATAAAAGGGGTTCATCCGGAAAATCGAGTGATAGGGTTTGTACTGTTGGCAATACGTCCTGCTGAGTTAGGAAAAACAACAAATACAACTTTTACAACAAGTAACAACCTACACGCTTCGCGCGTATTGCAATCCTGCTGCAAGGTAAACAACAAAATACAAGGCTTCGCCAGGACATTACGCCAGGAGAAATCAGCAGGAAATGTGTCCAAGGCGAAGCGTTGTTCATAGTTGTTTCCCTTGCAGCAACCCTTGGTCAGCATGGGCCTCGAAGAGGCGATGTGTCCCCGCGAAGCGTTGTTACTTGTTGTAAAAGTTGTTCAAGTTGTTTTCCATGTGTCCACGTCGAATCACTCCATTTTCGAGAAGAACCATAAAAAGCCATTTCCATTCCCGATTTTTGTCACTAATGACACTTTTCGGGAATGGGTTCTTTCTTTTCCAGTAAAAAACGTACCTTTGCATTCCCGAAAGTTGACACTAATGTCACTTTTCGGGAATGGCCATGATTATAAAAAGGGATTATTATTTACAGCAACTTATATCAAGCAAGTCAAACAATCTCATAAAGATTGTAACTGGGATCAGAAGAAGCGGCAAATCGTTTCTTCTCTTCAACTTGTTTCACAATCATTTGATTGAAACAGGAGTAAGCGAAGACCATATCATAGAAATCGCATTGGACGATCGCCTTAACAAGAACTTGCGTGACCCTGATGTTATTCTTCAACATATTCATGAACGTATTGTAGATGACAAGCTCTACTATATCATATTGGACGAAGTGCAAATGATAGATGAGTTTACGGATGTGCTGAATAGTCTTTTGCATATCCGCAACGCGGATGTGTACGTCACGGGAAGCAACTCCAAATTTCTATCCAAGGATGTGGTCACAGAGTTTCGGGGACGTGGTGATGAAATCCATCTGTTCCCATTGTCTTTTGCTGAATTATACAACTCTTTAGGGGGCGACAAGTTGGAATTGTGGAAAAGTTATTACACCTATGGTGGACTACCTGGTATATTGGAGTTGGACGGCGAGAAGAAGAAAGCTGCCTACCTCCGTTCTTTACACGAGACTGTGTATCTCAAGGACATAATAGAGAGAAACAACTTGAAAAACAGCGAGGAGTTTATGGAATTGATGCGTGTGATAGCTTCATGTATCGGCTCTCCATGCAATCCCAGCAAGTTGGAAAAAACATTCAAAAGTGTAAAGAATGAATCGCTTGACAGAAAAACCATATCCAAATATCTTTCCTACATGGAAGATGCTTTTCTTATAGAGAAGTCAATGCGCTATGACATCAAGGGCAGAAAATATATAGGCACACTTTCCAAATACTATTTCCAAGACATCGGATTGCGCAATGCCTTGCTGAATTTCAGGCAGGTGGAAGAGAATCATATCATGGAAAATGTCATATACAACGAGTTGCGCTTACGGGGTTTCTGTGTTGATGTAGGTATGGTAGAGACAAGGACTGCAACAGAGCGCAAACAATTGGAAGTAGATTTCGTTGCAAATATGGCAGACCGCAGATATTATATCCAATCAGCATTTGCCATGCCTGATGATGACAAAAGAGAGCAAGAAAGTGCTTCATTAAAAAGGATCGATGATTCCTTTAAGAAGATAATCATCATGCGCGATGACATAAAACCGTATCATGACAACAATGGATTTTATATTGTTGGTCTGATGGATTTCTTGCTTAAGCCAGATCTGATAGAACAACTATAAAGTGCGATGGTCAACGACGTTGCAACGATCTACGAAACGAGACCATAGAGACCGCGCGGTGGCGCTTGTCCACCACGGGGGAGACCTATGGTCTCTGTGTTGACGACTGTTTAGGCTACTGCGAAATCCTTAACGGCATGAGTAGAAAATATTTGCAAAGTTTTCCACATAAGAAAAGTTAATTCAATCGATGAAGCGTTATGACTCGTTGGGGAAATCACACAAACAGATGAGCGAATAGCTAAGAGGGCACCCGTCGGCAAATGACGGGTGCCCTTGTTTTGTTGTGGTCTTGCCGTGGCTATACGCCTGCCATGCAGCTCGTCACACCGAGGGCCGTGGCTATGGCCGTGAGGATCGAGATGGCGGTCTGAATGACGAAGC
>ERZ827043.246-NODE-246-length-71867-cov-10.663329_pt1 | contig 71867 bp, 78 predicted proteins | sample MGYA00519923_ERZ827043 | MGnify/ENA primary metagenome ERZ827043 (study PRJEB31778, sample SAMEA3449251) | human gut metagenome | biome: human gut; feature: human-associated habitat; material: faeces | place: United Kingdom | collected 2010/2012 ... | reverse complement strand
ACGCCTTTCTGCTATTTCTTGCTAAGCTCTACCCCAACTATTGACACAGAGCCAAAATATAGAATGTATAGTACCACACAGTGCAGCATTTTTCAACTAAACACTGCTCAATCTATCGGTTCATAGAACATATCAAGATATTCCTCGAGCGTCACGCCAAGGTCGTATATCTCCTTGGCGGCGTCAAGGCCGACATAGCGGTAATGCCACGGCTCATAGATGATGCCGGTAATGTCGCTGCTGCCGTTCGGATAGCGCAGGATGAAGCCGTACTTCCATGAGTTTTCCATGAGCCATTTCTGCGTTGAGGTCTCCTCCTGTCCCTCGTCAAGGTAGGGATAGTTGAGGTCGATGATATCCGCAGCGAGGCCGAGCTGATGCTCGCTCGTGCCGGGGATGGCGACGGACTGCGCCGCGATCGTGGGGGCGTCCTCCGGGTCCGTCCCGGCGGCGACAAGGCGCGCGATCTTGTTATTGAAGAGGTACTGCTGCTTTTCCATGGTGCGGTAACCGGAGCATATGTATGGGTCGTTCCCGGCCTCGGCGCAGTCTGCGATCATCTGCAGGAGAGCGTCAGCACAGCGGCTGTCTATGTACTGCCACTCGTCACCGTCGTCATTGACGAGCTGAAGCTCCGTCTCCCAGTCCTCGGGCAGCTCGTGCCAGGGGTTGACGAGCGTGAGCAGCTCCGTGCGCTCCCGCAGCTGCGGGGTGGGTTCGGGCGTCGGGGTAGGCTCCGGAGTCGGCTCGGGAGTCGCCGCAAGCTCTATCGGCTCAGGCTCCGGTTCGGGAGCCGCGACGAACAGCTCAGGCATACCGAGCACCGTGAGCAGCAGCGACGCACAGACCAGCAGCAGCGCCAGCATGACTACGAGCCCCGCTCTTTCCCTTGTTTCAAGCATCAACTAAGGTCACTCCTCTTATGTACCATCAGGAAAATATGTATCAGAACGAAATGATGCCAAGATGCTCAAGCAGGATCTTGACGCCGATGAGGATCAGGATAGCACCGCCCGCGCGCTCCGCCCACGCCTTGAAGCGCAGACCGAAGATATGGCCGATATAAATGCCGAGGACGGACAGGCAGAAGGTCGTGACGCCGATGAGGGCGGACGAGGGCAGGATGCTAACTTCAAGGCAGGCGAAGGTCACGCCGACGGCAAGAGCGTCGATACTCGTGGCAACGGCCATCATAAGCATGGTCTTGACGCCGAAATCGTCATTGAGTTCCTCCGCCTTGGAGAAGGATTCCTGGATCATGTTCACGCCGATTATCGCGAGCAGGCCGAAGGCGATCCAATGGTCAAAGCTTGTGATGATATGCTCAAAGCGCGAGCCGAGAAACCAGCCGATGACGGGCATGAGAAACTGGAAGCCGCCGAAGTACGCGCCGGCAATAAGCGCATGCTTTACACCGAGCTTCTTCACGCTCAGCCCCTTGCAGACGGACACGGCGAATGCATCCATGCTCAGGCCGACGGCGACAAGCAGCAGTTCAACAAAACTCATTGACAAATTCTCCTCAAAAGTTTAACATTGATAAATAAGGGTGAGAATGATTTTCACCCATACCGGCAACGATACCGTATAACTGTACAATACGGGGACGCAAAAGTCAAGAAAACAACGGTATATCAACAAATATTGAAGCCAAAGAAAGGACGGTTTTTATGAACGAAGTTTGCGAAATGCTCAAGAAAGCGGGCACATATTTTATCGCCACCTGCGAGGACGGTCAGCCCAGAGTCCGCCCCTTCGGCACGGCGCACATCTATAACGGCAAGCTCTACATCCAGACAGGCAAGTCCAAGGCTGTATCGCGCCAGCTGCACAAGAACCCGAAGTTAGAGATATGCGCGATGCTCGACGGCGGCGAGTGGCTGCGCGTCGAGGCGTCCGCCGTTGAGGACGACGACCGTGAGGCGCGCGTGAGCATGCTCGACGCTTACCCCGAGCTCAAGAGCATGTACTCCCCCGACGACGGCAACAGCGAGGTATGGTACCTGCGCAACGCAACGGCGACGGTGTACTCCTTCACCAAGCCCCCGAGAGTCATAAAATTCTAAGCAAGCCTAAAATCAGCGTCCCCCGTTTTTGGGGGACGCTGATTTTATTCGTCGAGCTTATAGGTGATGTCGTTGCTGAAGTCGAGCTTCGGCTCGGTGCGGTTCAGCACGCGGGCAAGCGCCGGGAGGTGCTTGAAGATGACGAGTGCCGACGTGAAGATGGCAAGGCGCAGGATGAGCGAGTCATCGACGAGCAGGATGCCGAGGACGATATACGAAAGCGCACCTATGACAGCGCCGAGGGAGAGATACTTCGTCGTGAGCGTCGCGATGGCGGTGACGATCAGCACGGCGGCTCCCAGAGATATATCCGCAGCGAAGGCCGAGACTATCAGGCATATACTCGCATGGCTGCCCCTGAAGTCATAGTAGATCGGATAGAGCCTGCCGAGAGTCAGGCAGAAGCCGGCGAACGCGCGCCCCGCCTCAGCATGACCCTTGATGCCGAGAAGGATGCCGCCGATAAAAATGGGGATCAGATCCTTCACGAGCTCAACGAGCAGGAGCTTCACAAAGCCGCCGACGCCGTAGATGCGGCGGAAGTTTGAAAGCCACACATTGCCGCGGCCAAGCTTCCACAGACCGCGCCGGAACACAAAATTCGAGGCAAGCACCATCGTATCAAGCCCGCCGAACATATAGGCGAAGAACGCCGTCGGGATCAGCATGAGAATATATACCGTCATTCCTTATCCCCCTTCTGGCGGATAACGATGCGGATGGGTGTGCCCTCAAGGCCGAAAACAGTCCTGAGCTGGTTTTCGATATAGCGCTGGTAGGAGAAATGGAACAGCTCGCGGCTGTTGCAGAAGATGACGAAGTTAGGCGGCTTGATGCCGGTCTGGGTCATGTAGTATATCTTCAGGCGGCGGCCCTTGTCCGTGGGCGGCTGCACACGCGCCTGAGCATCGGCAAGGACGTTATTGAGCATGCCAGTGGAGATGCGCATATTGCTCTGGTCATTGACGAAGTTAATGAGCTCAAAGAGCTTTTCGGTGCGCTGGCCGGTGGCGGCGGAAATAAAGATGATGGGCGCATAGCTCATGAAACTCAGATCGCGCATGATGTCCTTGCGCATCTTCTCCATGGTGCCGGTCTCCTTATCGACGAGGTCCCACTTGTTGACCGCGACGATGCAGGCCTTGCCGGATTCGTGTGCGAGTCCCGCGATCTTGGTATCCTGCTCGGTGACGCCGTCGCGCGCGTCGATCATGATGATGCACACATCCGCGCGTTCGACCGCGAGCTGGGAGCGCATGACGGAGAACTTCTCTATCTTCTCATCGACCTTCGACTTGCGGCGGATGCCGGCGGTGTCGATGAACATATATCTCCCCTGCTCGTTTTCAAACATGGTATCGACCGCGTCGCGCGTGGTGCCGGCAATGTCGCTGACGATCAGGCGCTTTTCGCCGAGGATGCGGTTGATGAGCGAGGATTTGCCGACGTTCGGCTTGCCGATGACGGCGACCTTGATGCAGTCGTCCTCCTCGTCCTCCTCTTCGGCGGGCGGGAAATACTTCAGGCACTCGTCAAGCAGGTCGCCGGTGCCGTGGCCGTGCACGGCGGAGACGGCGATAGGATCGCCGAGGCCGAGGGAATAGAACTCATATATGGCGGGATCCTCCGCGCCGGTGGAGTCTGCCTTGTTCACGGCGAGCACAACTGGCTTGCGGGAGCGCAGGAGCATATTGGCAACGTCCTTATCCGCGGCGGTGACGCCGGTGCGGATATCGGTGACGAGGACGATAACGGTGGCGGAGTTTATGGCGATCTGCGCCTGCTCGCGCATATAGAGCAGTATTTCGCTGTCGGTGGTCGGCTCGATGCCGCCGGTATCGACCATATCGAACTTGCGGCCGCACCACTCGCACTCGGCATAGAGCCTGTCGCGCGTGACGCCGGGGGTGTCCTCAACGATGCTGAGCCTGCGCCCGACAAGGCGGTTGAAGAGCATCGACTTGCCGACATTCGGCCGGCCTACTATTGCAACAAGAGGTCTTGACATTCAGTTTCCTCCTAATAACTATCAATATAAATCTCAGTTCTGATTATACTTGTAAAACGCTTCGTGCGACTCCTCGCGCACGGGGAGCTTCACCTCAGGCAGGACGCCGCTTATCGCGTCCCAGAGGGCGAAGCCGTCGCTCTCTATGGGATAGATTGGCACTCCGAGCGCTTCCACCGCATCCTCAAGCAGCACATCGTCAAGAAAATCCATCTCCTGACGGCGCAGCATATTCTGCGAAATGAACAGGCGCTCACCCAAGGGCTTATCCTTGAGCTGACGGATAAGGTCGCCGCCGGTTATAAGGCCGGTGACATTGATGCTGTGACCGAAAAAGTCATTTTCAATGGCATAGACGCGCCCCTTGATGCCGGGATATTTCTCGCGCGCCATAGCAATAAATTTTTCAAAATACGGCGCGACGGAGGTTCCCGTGGCAATGGAGAAGTCGGTATAGTCCGGCTCGTCCGAAAGCTTCAGAGCGGAGCGGAACTCCGTTTCCAGCAGGCGGATCATGCCGACGCCGTTTTCAAGCTGGGTATATTCCTCATAGAAGTCCTCATCCGGAAGCTCGCGCCCGGCCTTGATATACATCTCATCGCCGCAGAAGAAGATGCGCGTACCGTGGCGGTGAACGCATTTATCGCCGAAGCTCTCGACAAGGTCGATAGTCTCGGCAGCGTGCTCAGGCGTAAACGGCGTGAGCGGATAGAGCTTTTCGCGGAACTTCGTGAGCCCGACGGGGACGATGGAGACGCTGTGCACCGCGGGGTGCATCTGCTCAAGATCCTGCATGGAGCGCAGAAGCTCCTCCCCGTCATTGAGGCCGGGGCAGCAGACGATCTGGCAGTTCATAACGATGCCCGCTTTTGCGAAGCGGCGCATGACGTCGATGCTCTCCCCGGCTCTTTTATTGCGCAGCATCTTGCAGCGCAGCTCGGGATTCGTCGTCTGGACGGATACGTTTATGGGGCTTATATGCAGGGCGATGATGCGATCGATCTCGCGCGGGGAAAGGTTCGTGAGCGTGATATAATTGCCGAGGAGGAAGCTCAGGCGCGCGTCGTCGTCCTTGAAATACATGGTTTTGCGCATACCGCGCGGGAGCTGGTCAATGAAGCAGAACACGCAGGCGTTCGAGCAGGAGCGCGGCTTATCCATAAGGTAGCTCTCAAAATTGAGGCCGAGGTCGCCGCCCTCGTTCTTCTTTACATCCAGCTCATACTCGCTGCCGTCCGGTCTTTTCAGGCGGACCTTCAGCGACTTGTCATACGCGAAGAACTTGTAATCGAGCACGTCGAGGATCTGGTTGCCGTTGATGGCAATGACAGTATCTCCCGACTCCACCCTGCCGTACAGCGGGCTTCCCTCATCGACGGATTTTATATAATTGTCCTCCATGAGCGTGACCCCCTTAAAACAGCAGAATATGGATTGAGGAGGAGCGGCCTGACGCCTCTCCTCCTCAAGCATCTTTTACTTGCTCTCCTCAACAGCGATGACGGTACGGCCATTATACTGACCGCAGGCCTTGCAAGCACGATGAGGCATGCAGAAAGCGCCGCAGTTGGGGCACTTTATCACATTGGGAGCGGTGAGCTTCCAAACGGAAGAACGTCTCTTATCACGTCTCTGTCTTGATACTTTTCCTTTCGGGACTGCCATGTTGACACCTCCTGTTGACGGCTGTTTTGAGCAGCTCTAATTTTAGGTTCTGCGTTATTTATCCAAAAGCTGCTCAAGCACAGCAAATCTTGGATCAATTTGTTTCCGGCACCCGCAGGGGCCGAGGTTGAGATTTTTGCCGCATGTGGGACAGAGGCCTTTGCAGTCCTCCCTGCAGAGGAACTTCGTCTCCATATCCAGAATGAAGCAGGTTTCGAGAACTTCGCTGAGGTCTATCCCGTCGCCCTCCAGAGTGAAGAGCTCGGGGTCGTCACCGGTGTTCTCCTCCACGATGACGGCGTCAAGCGGGGTCACTTTAACGCTTTCGAACTCACAGCCGCAGCGGTCGCACACGCAGATCATCTCCGCGGTCAGCTCCCCCTCCAGCCGGAGCACTCCGGCCTCATTGTAGACCCGGCCTTCTGCGTAGGGTTTCGCTTTATATTCCTTTATCTGCGGGAAATCCAGCCCCTCCGTCTCCAATTCGCACTCGAACGGAACCGAACCGCCGGGAATCTCGATTATCTCTCTCAGGTTAAGAAACATACACGCACCTCGCACAGACGCCTTAGTATTATAGATTACTTGTCAAGACTTGTCAACACTAATTTTATATAGTATAATTCAGAAAATCACTGGAATAAAGGGGTTTTTGCACAGCATGAAAGAGCTGACAGTCAAAAACAACGACGCCGGGCAGCGTCTCGACCGGTTTATAGGCAAGGCCGTGCCGCTGCTGCCCGAATCGCTGCTGCAAAAATACATCCGCCTCAAGCGCATAAAGCTCAACGGCAAGGGCGCAAAGCGCGACACGCGCCTTGCGGCGGGGGATGTACTTCAATTATATATAAACGACGAGTTCTTTGAAAAGCCGCGCGAGGAGAACTCCTACCTCAAGGTCGGCACCCCGCGGCTGACGATCGTCTACGAGGATGAGAACATCCTTCTGCTGGACAAGAAGCCGGGCGTGCTGTGCCACAGCGCCGGTACTTGGGATTATAACACGCTCATCGCGAATGTTCAAGCGTACATGGCGCAAAAGGGCGAATGGAAGCCCAAGGAGGAAAACTCCTTTGCCCCGGCGCTCTGCAACCGCATCGACCGCAACACCGGCGGCATCGTCATCGCGGCGAAAAACGCCGAGGCGCTGCGCATCCTAAACGAGAAAATACGCGACAGGGAGATTGAAAAATTCTATCTCTGCGCCGTGTCCGGCAGGCCGCGCCCCGCTTCCGGGCGGCTTGAGAACTATCTGTTCAAGGACGCGAAGAAGAATCAGGTATTTATAAAAGATAAGCCTGAGCCCGGCTGCAAGACCGCGGTGACAGAGTACCGCGTGCTGGGCCGCAAAGGGCAGCTGTCACTCGTTGAGTGCAGGCTGCTGACGGGGCGCACGCACCAGATACGCGCGCAGATGGCGCACGCGGGCTGGCCGCTGCTCGGCGACGGGAAGTACGGGCGCGAGCGCTTCAACAAGGACTTCGGCGAAAACGGTCAGGCGCTCTATTCCTACAGGCTGCGCTTCGAATTTCCGACGGACGCAGGCGCGCTCGAGTACCTGCGCGGGAAGGAGTTCCGGGTCGAGCGCGTGGACTTTGCGGAAAAATACTTCGGTGTGACCGAGCTTGATTTTGAATAACGGCAAGCACTATAGCTGCTGTCCCTTTGAAAAACAGGGGCAGCAGTTTTATTTTTACATTTTTTGCTCCGTTCCGGAAATAATACCACCATTAAATGCTTTTGAAAGGGCGGAGGAGCATGGCGAAAAGGATCGGCAGCAGGACGATAGAGCTGACGGAAGACGTGCGCGTCGCGGCATCGGCCGCGGTGGCAGGAAAGAAAGAGGGCGAGGGGCCGCTCAAGGACTGCTTTGACTACGTGTCGCGGGACTCGTACTTTGCCGAGGACAGCTGGGAGAAGGCCGAGACGAGCATGCTGCGCCAATGCTTCGGCATATGCCGCGGCAAGGCGGGCGGCGCGGCGTTCGAACCTGAGTGCGTCCTCGGAGGGGATCTGCTCAACCAGTGCGTCAGCTCCTCCTTTGCACTCAAGGACAGCGGTCTGCCCTATCTCGGGCTATATGGGGCGTGCTCGACAATGGCGGAGGCGCTGTGCCTCGCGGCGCTGCTGATAGACGGTGGCGGCTTCAGGACCGCCGCCGCGCTCACCGGCTCGCACTTCTGCACGGCGGAGCGGCAGTACCGTTTCCCGCTCGAATACGGCGGGCAGCGCACACCGACGAGCCAATGGACTGTCACGGGCTCCGGCTGTGTGATGCTCTCAAAAGGCGGACACGGCCCGCGCATAAGCCGCGTGACGCCGGGCAGGATAGTCGACGCGGGGATAACCGACGCGAACAACATGGGCGCTGCGATGGCTCCCGCGGCTTATGACACGCTGAGCGCGCACTTTAAGGACACCGGACGCACACTCGATTACTACGACGCGATCTTCACAGGCGACCTCGGCGCTATCGGGCATGACATTCTTCAGGAGCTTTTTCGGCGCGACGGCATTGAGCTCGGTATGCGCTACATGGACTGCGGCGTACTGATCTATGACCTCAAGACGCAGGATGTGCACGCGGGCGGCTCGGGCTGCGGATGCAGCGCCTCGGTGCTCGGCGGGCATATTCTGCCGGCGATGGAGCGCGGAGTATGGAAGCGCGTGCTCTTTGCGGCGACGGGGGCGCTCATGTCCCCGGTGACCTGCCAGCAGGGGTGCAGCATCCCGGGGATATGCCACGCGGCCGCGTTTGAAACGGAGGAGCGATAAATGGATGTGCTGCTGCAATACCTCAAGGCCTTTGCAGTCGGCGGGCTGCTGTGTGTCATCGGGCAGCTGCTCATTGACTACACGAAGCTGACCCCGGCGCGGATACTGACAAGCTACGTCGTCGCGGGTGTGATACTCGGCGCACTCGGTATATATCAGCCGCTGGCCGATTGGGCGGGCGCGGGTGCGAACGTCCCGCTCACTGGATTCGGAAACGCCATCGCAAAGGGCGTAAAAAAGGCCGTCGCCGAGGACGAAGTCCTCGGCGTACTGACCGGCGGCTTCACCGCCGCATCTGCGGGGCTTGGTGCCGCGGTGTTCTTCGGACTGCTGGTATCCCTCATATTCAGGTCAAAGGACAAGAACAAATAAAAAGCTTCCGGGACGGCTGCATGCAGTCGTCCCGGGATTTACATATTATTGTTTACTTAATATCATTTACATATTTTATTTTTCATAATTTGATTCACATAAAAATGAAAAGAGACATAAAAAATACCGGGTACAGCTGTCAGTTTACAACAGTCTGCACCCGGATAATATTTGTTGTTATGTATCAGTCGCCAAGGCTGATGCCCATCTTGCGGGCGACCTGGATCATCGGATGATCAACCGGCAGGAACTTGGTCTTGCTGGCCGCGTCCTCCAGCGGGATGGACACGATCTGCCCGCCCTGCACGGCGACCATACGGCCATACTGCTTGTTGATGATAAGGTCTGCCGCGGCAACGCCGAACTGTGTTGCAAGTACTCTGTCATACGGGCAGGGAGGGCCACCGCGCTGATAGTGCCCGGGCACAGTGACGCGCGCTTCCTTGCCGGTGAGCTTTTCAAGCCGGTCGGCGATCTCATAGGAGACGGTGGAGTGCCTGCTGTTCTCGCGCTTGCGGCGGCTGGCTTCCTCGTCAAGCTTGATATCGTCCACCGAGACCGCACCTTCGGCGCAGGCAATGATGGAATAGCGCTTGCCCTGACGGTTGCGCTCCTCGATAAGCTCAGCGACCTTATTGAGGTCGTAAGGTATCTCAGGGATAAGTATAACATCGGCACCGCTGCCGATACCGGCGTTGAGCGTGAGCCAGCCGGCGTCGCGTCCCATAAGCTCCACGACAAAAATACGGCTGTGAGAGCTTGCGGTGGAGTGGATATAGTCGATGACGTTCGTCGCAATATCAACGGCACTCTGGAAGCCGAAGGTAGTGTCCGTGCCCCAGATATCGTTATCGATGGTCTTGGGCAGGGTGATGACGTTCATGCCGGCGTCGGCGATGAGCTTTGCGCTCTTCTGCGTACCGTTGCCGCCCATGATGACAAGGCAGTCAAGATTGAGGCGGTTATAGGTCTGGAGCATTGAGGGGATGACGCTGTTGCCGTTGTCATCCACAATGTCCTTACCGGGAACATAGTTCTGGCGCGAGGTGCCGAGAATAGTGCCGCCCTCGGTGAGGATGCCGGAAAGATCCTGCGGCTCCATATATTTATAGTCGCCCTCGATGAGCCCGCGGTAGCCGTCATACATGCCGTATATCTCGACATTGTCCATGCGCTGGAACAGCGATTTTCCGACGCCTCGGATCGCCGCATTCAGCCCCTGACAATCGCCGCCGCTCGTGATGAGCGCGATCTTTGTAGAACGCTTCATAGCGTAGCCTCCTGATCGTTTATATATTTAAGTCCAATCTTGAAAGATTATGCGCCAAGCAGTCCAGAAATTCAATAGACAATTTTCACAGATTTACACAGTCACAGTTACACGGCGTGATACACCACATGGCCGTCATCAAGCAGCTCGCGGCGCACCTTGCCCAGAACGCAGAGCCTGTATATATGCGCGAGCGCCTCACCCATGGCAAACCATTTCTGCCCGGCGGGGAAATCCTCCCAGCTCTTGGCGCGGATGTTCCAGCGCATGAGGCCGGTGAGGGTATAGGCGTTGATGCCGTCGCTGCGGCGCACGATGTCGAGCACCTCCTCAAGGCGCTTCTGGTGGTGCGCTTCGAGCGCGTCGATCCTGCTGTAAACATCGACATTGCCCGTACCGCGGTGCGCCGGGAGTGTGACGGCGATATCGAGCTTACGTATCTTTTCAAGGCTCGAAAGATATTCGCCGAGCATATCGTCGCCCGGGGCGACAGCGCATATATTTGGCGTGATGTCAAAGAGCACATGGTCGCCCGAGAAGAGAAGCTTCTCCTCCGGGATATACAGGCACATATGCCCCGGCGTATGGCCGGGGGTGACGATGCAGCGCAGGGTATAGCCGCCGTATCGGTGCAAGAGCGTTTTCGCTGTCATTGAGGGGGACGATATCAAAGGGTCCCGAAACGTACTGCGCCGCGGGGTTCTTGTTCAGGCTGTCCTTCCAGACCTCAGCGGGCATTCCCTCGGCGGCGTACCACAGGCCGCGCGGCTGCCAGTCCAGCCGGTTCATAAAACGGTAGTCCGGCTCGGTCATCAGTAATTTCATGCCGAGCTTCTGGAGCGCGGCGGCATTGCCGCAGTGGTCGGAATGCATATGGGAGAGGAAAACATCCGTGTTCTCCGCAGTCGCCCCCAGCTCCGCCATGCCTGCCAGCAGTGCTTCAAGGCACTCTTCGCAGTTGAAACCGGTGTCGATAAGCAGGTTCTTTCCAGTGCCCTCGGCCTTTATCAGATAGCTGTTGAGCGATTTGAGCGGGTTGCCGGTAAGGGGGACGTAAATTCTGTAAATGTTCTTGTATGCTTGCTCGGTCATATTTTCTCCGTATCTTTCCTTTGTATCAGCCCTGCATGGCGCTGCGGCAGTAGTAATTGAACATGCGCTCGCGCTCAAGCGTGGTGCTGTCCATGTGGCCGGGATAGACCTCATAGTCCCCGGGGAGGGAGCATATTCTGCGCAGGGAGGCAAGCTCCTGATCGATATCGCCGCCGTCAAGATCGGTCCTGCCGCAGCTTCCCTTGAAGAGCGTATCCCCGGTGAAGAGGCAGTCCTCGACCTGTATGGTCACGCCGCCGGGGGTGTGGCCGGGGGTGGCGATGATATGAAAGCTCAGGCCGGCAGCGTCAATAACGTCGCCGTCAGAGTAGTATATGCCGCCGTCGCGCAGGGTGTAGCTCGAATGATTGTTCTGGTGGCGCTTGGCATCGTCGAGTTCGTTCATGTACACAGTTGCGCCCGTCTCCTCGGCTACGGCATCGACCGCACCGACATGGTCAAAGTGCCCATGCGTGAGCATGATGGCAACGCACTTGAGCTTATTGGATTCGAGGTAGTCAAGGATGGTGTTCGCCTCGTCGCCGGGGTCGATGACGACGCTCTCAAGCGTCGCTTCGTTCGTGACGACGTAGCAGTTTTCCTCAAGCTGGCCTACAGGTATGGTTTTTATAAGCATGGCTCAAAGCTCCTTTGTGTCTATTATAATAGTTATAGGTCCGTCGTTCACGGATGCGACCTGCATATAGGCGGCGAAGACGCCCGTCTCTACCTTGAAGCCGCGCTCGCGGCACTGGCTGATGACAAGCTCATAAAGCGGGATCGCCTTATCAGGCCGCGCGGCCTTTGAGAAGCCGGGACGGCGGGACTTGCAGTCAGCAAACAGCGTGAACTGGCTGACTATCAGCAGCTCCGCCGCGCCCGCGTCCGCCGGGGCAAGGTTCATTTTGCCGTCGGCATCGTCAAACACGCGCAGGCCACATATCTTATCGGCGATCTTCAGCGCCTCGGCCTCGGTATCGTCCTGATGCACACCGAGGAGCACAAGGAAGCCCTTACCGATCTTTCCGTGCACCGCCCCGTCTATCTCGACGGAGGCGGAAGTGACTCTTGTAACAACTGCTCTCATATATTAATCTCCGTTTCTTGCAACTGATATGACGCCCTGTATTGAGGAGAGCCTGTTCATAACATATTTAAGCTCTGCCGCGTCCTTGACCTCCAACGTCACGGAGGTGACGGCGGTGCCCGCGCCGTTATCGCGCGCGGAGAGCGTACGCACCTTGGCGTTGAGCACGTTCAGCACCGCGGCAATATCCAGCACGATGCCGGAGCGATCCTTCGCCGTGATGACAATGGTGGTCTGATAGCTGTCGTCCACCTTGCCTGCCCACTCGACCTCGACGCAGCGCCCCTCGTTGCCGGGCTGCGAGAGCAGGCGGCGGCAGTTGGCGCAGTCGCGCCGGTGGATGGACACGCCCTGACCGCGGGTGATGAAGCCGATGATATCGTCCCCCGGCACAGGCGTGCAGCAGCGGGAAAACTTCACAAGGCAGTTGCTCAGCCCCGCGACAAGGATGCCGTGGACGGCCTTCCCCTCTTTCTTTGCCTGCTGCTCGCGCCGCTCGGCGGCCTCGGAGACCTTTTCGAGCGCGGTCTTACGGTCGGGCTTGACATTGCGCACCTCGTCGCGCAGGCGGTTTGCGACCCTCGTGGCGGTAACGCCGCCGTAGCCGATGGCGGCATAAAGATCGTCCACCGTGCTGAAGGACAGGCGCTTGAGGATCGGGGTGATGACACTCTCATCGAGCACGTCGTCAAGCGTAAGGCTGTTGTGCCGCAGCTCCTCGGAGAGCATTTCGCGGCCGCGGATGACATTCTCCTCGCGGCGCTCCTTCTTGTACCACTGCTTAATCTTGGTGCGTGCGGAGCCGGACTTAGCGATATTGAGCCAGTCACGGCTGGGGCCGGGCGCGGATTTGGAGGTGCGTATCTCGACGATATCGCCGTTCTGGAGCACATAATCATAAGTGACGATGCGGCCGTTGACCTTTGCACCGACCATGTTGTTGCCGATGTCGGAATGGATGCTGTAGGCAAAGTCGATAGGCGTTGCCCCGGCGGGGAGGTTTATAACGTCGCCCTTTGGGGAGAACACAAAGACCTCATCGGCAAAGAGGTCGATCTTCATGTTGTGGAAGAAGTCCTGCGCGTCGGACTCCTGCTGGCTCTCAAGAAGCCTGCGTATCCACGCGAACTTGTCCTCATCCCCTGCGCGCACGACGGCGTTGGCACCCTCGCCCATCTTATACTTCCAATGTGCGGCGATGCCGTACTCGGCGGTATGGTGCATGTCCCAGGTGCGTATCTGCACCTCGAACGGGATGCCCTCGGAGCCGATGACCGTCGTGTGTACGCTCTGGTACATATTGGGCTTCGGCGTGGATATATAATCCTTGAAGCGCCCCGGCACGGGCTTGAACATATCATGGATGATGCCGAGGACGTTATAGCAGTCGGGTATGGTATCGACGATGACGCGGAAAGCGCAGAGGTCGAAGATGCCGTTTATGTCAAGGTGCTGGGAATACATCTTGCGGTAGATGCTGTAAACGTGCTTGATACGGGAGAAGATAGTAGCCTCCACGCCCTCGGAGTCGAGCCGCGCTTGTATCTTGCCCTTGACGCTGTCCATGAAGGCTTCGAGTTCATCCATCTTCGCGTCCAGCGCGTCGGTTATCTCCTTGTAGCCCTCGGGGTCGAGGTACTGGAGCGACAGATCCTCCAGCTCCCACTTGGCGCGCTGCATACCGAGGCGGTGCGCAATGGGCGCATATATCTCCATCGTCTCAAGAGACTTGGCACGCTGCTTCTCGGCGGTCTGGTAGGCCATCGTGCGCATATTGTGCAGGCGGTCGGCGATCTTGATGAGGATGACGCGGATGTCCTTGGCCATAGCCATGAGCATCTTGCGCAGGTTCTCCATCTGCTCGTCCTCTTTGCTGGTATACTGCACGCGGCTGAGCTTCGTGACGCCCTCAACGATGTCCGCGACGGTGGAGCCGAACTGGCGGGCGATGTCCTCATGGGTGAGGTTCGTGTCCTCGATCACATCGTGCAGGAGCGCGGCGATGATGGAGTCCTCATCGAGCCCCATGTCGACGGAGATGTCCGCCGCGGCGATGCAGTGCGTGACATACGGCGAGCCGTCGCGCCGCTTCTGCCCGGAATGGGCGACGCGCGCCATCTCATAGGCGGCTCTGATGCGGCCGAGATCCATGGGGTGACCGCTGCTCTTTATCTTTTCCTCAAGCTCCTCAAACAGCTTGTCCGGATCGACAGCCGCGGCGGCGGTGTCCGCAACCGGCATATGGGCGCCGTCGACCGGCGCATTTTTCATCTTTTCCTTTTCCATATAAATAACCTCTACGCAAGTGCGCGCAGCGCGCGGATAAGGTGGGTGCCCTCAAGGTCGGCCTTGCCGGAGATGCTGGCACAGCGGGAAGAATATATGCCGCCGTCATCGCTTCTGAGAAGCCCCGTCTCCCTGAGCACCATAAGGCACAGGCAGAACTTTTCGGGCGGCATGCCCGCTATGCACTGGCGGATAACGTCGGCGACGTTTTTGCCGACGGCAAAGTCCTTGTCCATGGCGCGCCACACGCGCACGAAGTCCGCGCGGCTGGGGCAGTAGGCAGCCGCCGCCCAGTTGACGCTCTCATCCCCGGCGAGTATCGCGGAGCAGAGCGCGGTCGGGTCATGCCGGCGCACGGCGGCAGTGACAAGCTGCACGGTGACATTGCCGCGAAACTCGTTTATCTGCGGAGTGAACGCAATGTCGACAGAGTCGCCCTCGGAAATGCCGAGCTGGCGGGCGGTGTGCGAAAAGAAGATGCACTCAAAGTGCGAAGCACCCAAGCGCACACGCATACGCAGGTGCTTTCCGCCGCCGACCTCGGAGGCAGATTCAAGCGTCGCCCCGCAGATGCACATGACGGGCTTGGGGTTTGCGTTGCCGTATGGCTCGAGCATATCGAGCGAGCGGACGTTCTCCACGCTCAGGAGCGAGGGATCGGTTATGAGCAGGTCGCAGCAGACCTCAGGCAGCGGCGCAGGGCGGTGACGGCGGTAGTACGCCGCGAGCGCTTCACGGAAACGGTCGAGCATGTCGCGGCGGATATTCAGCCCCGCGGCGAGCGCGTGCCCGCCGAAGCCGGTGAGGTTATCGGAGCAGGCGGAGAGCGCTTCAAAGAGATTGAAGCCGCCGTAGCTGCGGCAGGAGCCCTTGCCGTTCTCGCCGTTCAGGCAGATGATTATCGCGGGGAGCGAATACTGCTCGGCAAGCCTTGAGGCGGCGATGCCGATAACGCCCTGATGCCAGCGGTCGCTTGCGAGGACTATCGGATCCTGCGGGTCGGAGTCCTTTATGATATCGTTGGCCTCCTGCCAGATCTGGGTCTCGATGCTCTGGCGGCGGCGGTTGAGCTCGCACAGTTCCTTTGCGAGAGCCGCGGCTTCGTTTTCGTCCCAGCTCATCAGGAGCCGGGCGGCGACGCTCGCCTGACCGAGCCTGCCCGCGGCGTTGAGACGCGGGGCAAGGGAAAAGCCTATGGTCGAGGCCGTCAGGTGGCGAGCGTCGGTGCCGGATTCACGGAACATCGCGGCGATGCCGGGGCGCGGGGCCTTCGCGATGCGCGAGAGCCCGTAGCGCACGAGGAAGCGGTTCTCCCCCGTGAGGGGCATAACGTCCGCCACGGTGCCTATCGCGGCAAGGTCGCCGTACATCTCGAGCATTCTGGAACTGTCGCCCTCGCAGGCGCAGACGAGCTTGAGCGCGACGCCGACGCCGGCAAGGTTCTTATTGGGGTACGCGTCCCCGTCGCGCTTGCAGTCGACAAGCGCGGTGACCTCGGGCAGCGCGTCCGGGCGGCACTCATGGTGGTCGGTGATGACCATGTCGACGCCGATCTGCGCGGCGTGCGCGGCCTCCTCAACGGCGGTGATGCCGCAGTCGACCGTTATGACAAGGCTCACGCCCTGCGCCTTGAGCGTATCAAGCGCGGCGCAGTTGAGCCCGTAGCCCTCCTCGTTCCGGTCGGGGATATATGGCACACACTTGAGCCCCTTACGGCGCAGATAGTCCGTGACAAGGCAGGTGGAGGTGATGCCGTCCACGTCATAGTCGCCGTAGACCGCGACGGTCTCCCCGTCCCTTATCGCGCGCAGGATACGCTCACGTGCCTTGTCCATGTCCAGCATCAGCATGGGGTCGCACAGCAGCTCCTCCCCGCCGGAGATGAGCGCCTGCGCTTCGGCGGCGGTTCTGATCCCCCGCAGCGACAGCACCATCGACAGCAGCGGCGTGAAGCCCACGGACAAAAGCTCATGCGGAACGACCGGTCTGGTAAATGGAATTGTCCAGTCCTTTGTCTTCATCTTCTATTTTACTCTTCTCAAATATTTTTTAATAATTAATAATACCAGAATACTTATTCCAATTCAATAGAAACGGACAAAAAAAGTCGCCGAGCCTTGACAAAACAAAGCGCAGCGGTTACTATACTATAACTGATTTTCTGATAATAGGAGAGGCTTTGAATTGTCTGAACTTATACTCGACTGTGCGCTTGACGCGCTGAAAGACGGCGCGCTGAGCATACCTATACTATTCCTTGCATATCTGCTTATGGAGATGCTTGAAAACAGCAAGCGTCTTGACGAGGGCATACTGCACTCATACTCCCGCAAGGCTGGCCCCGCGCTGGGCGGGCTGCTTGGCGCGATACCGCAGTGCGGCATATCCGGTGCGGCGGCGACACTGTTTTCTACCGGCTCGATAAGTGCGGGGACAATGCTCGCGGTATTCTTCGCCACCTCGGATGAGATGCTGCCGGTCATGCTCTCCTCGCTTGCCGACGGCAAGGGCGCGACGGACATCGGGCAGATCGCCGCGATAGTCGCAGCAAAAGCGGTGATGGGCATAGTCCTCGGCTACCTTGTCGACGCTTTCGGCAGCAGGCTCTTCGCACGGGGCAAAAACATCCACAGCTTCTGCGAGCGCGAGCACTGCGAGTGCGACGAGGAAGAGGGCAGCGTGTGGCTCTCGGCGCTCAAGCACACGGTGAAGATCGCCGTGATGCTTATCGCCGTCACCCTTGCGCTGAATATAATATTGGAGCTTGTCGGCATCGAGCGGCTGGGCGCGACGGTGTTTGCAACGCCGGTCATAGGTGAACTGCTGCTCGCGCTCTTCGGGCTTATCCCGAACTGCTCCGTCTCCGTCGTCATAACCGAGGCATATCTCTCCGGTATCATCGGGCTTGGCGGGCTGTTCGCGGGGCTGCTGTCAAACGCCGGTATCGGCCTGCTGGTACTGCTGCGCACGAATAAGAACCGCCGCGAGAACCTGACGGTCATCGCGCTGCTGTTTATCCTCGGTGCGGTGAGCGGTATGCTTATAAATCTGGTCGTATAAACCTCTGCGCAACCGCGCGTTGCTTGACCTTAGGAACATTCCTGATATAATCAGAGTAAATGAGATAAAATTTTATTCTGACTATGGAGGGGCAAAATGGAGACCAAGGATGTTATACGTGAACTGCGCACTAAGGCAGGTCTTTCTCAGGATGAGCTTGCAGAGAAGCTTTTCGTCACCCGGCAGGCTGTGTCCCGCTGGGAAAACGGTGAGACTGTACCGAACACGGAGACGCTGAAGCTCCTGTCGAAGCTTTTCAGGGTCTCGATCAACACGCTTTTAGGCTCACCGCAGCAGCTTGTCTGCCAGTGCTGCGGGATGCCGCTTGACGATTCGACGATAAGCGCCGAGCCAGACGGTGAACTCAACGAGGAATACTGCAAGTGGTGCTACACGGGCGGCGAGTTCAAGTATTCAAGCCCGGAGCAGCTCATTAACTTCTGCGTTGAGCACATGGCAAGCGAGGCATGGCCGCCCGAGCAGGTACGCGCGCACATGGAAGCGGTCGTCCCCGGGCTCAGGCACTGGAAAAGCAATTAAATCGCCGCCCATGGCGGCGGATATTGTGTCCCTTCGGGACGGATCAGAATATAATTTATGCGAGCCGCAAATTGCGGCTCGCATTTTTTCATTATTCAAAGCACCTTGGAAAGGAACGCCTGAGTGCGCGGCTCCTGCGGGTGGTCAAACAGCTCCGCCGGGATGTTCTCCTCAACGATAGCGCCGCTGTCCATGAAGATCACGCGGTCGGCGACCTCACGGGCAAAGCCCATTTCGTGCGTCACGACGACCATCGTCATGCCGTTATGCGCGAGCTGGCGCATCAGGTCGAGCACCTCACCGACCATCTCAGGGTCGAGCGCGGAGGTAGGCTCGTCAAATAGCATGACCTCGGGCTCCATCGCGAGCGCGCGGGCTATCGCAATACGCTGCTTCTGGCCGCCGGAGAGCATGGCGGGATAGGTATCGGCCTTGTCGGAAAGGTCGATGCGCTCAAGAAGCTCCATGGCGAGCTTGTCGGCCTCGGCCTGAGTCTTTAGCTTCAGCGTGACGGGCGCGAGGGTGATGTTCTTCTTGACAGTCATGTTCGGGAAGAGGTTAAAGTGCTGGAAGACCATGCCCATCTTGCGGCGGTGCAGGTCGAGATTGACCTTGGTGTCGGTAATATCCACGCCGTCAAAGATAACCTTGCCGGAGGTCGGAGTCTCCAGCAGGTTCAGGCAGCGCAGCAGCGTCGACTTGCCCGATCCGGAAGGGCCGATTATCGCGACGACCTCGCCGCGCGCAACGCTGAGACTGCAATCATTAAGAGCCTTGACCGTTCCGCCGACGTATTCCTTTTTGATATGCTCTACGCGGATGAGCTCACTGCCTGTCGCCACGGCGCATCCTCCTCTCTACCGCTTCGATAGCCTTGGAAGCGGGATAGTTTATGCAGAAGTATATAAGCGCCGCAAGTGTATAGGGCGCGAGTGATATATACGTTGTGGAGGCAACAGCCTTTGCGCCGAACATAAGCTCCGCCATGCCGAGCATGGAGCAGATCGAGCTCTCCTTCACCATCGTGACGACCTCGTTTGCAAGCGCGGGGAGGACGTTCTTTATCGCCTGAGGCAGCACGACAAGCTTCATTCCCTGCCACTTGGAAAGGCCGAGAGAGCGCGCGGCTTCCATCTGCCCCGCGTCCACGGCAAGGATGCCCGCCCTGAATATCTCCGCGACGTAGGCGGAGCTGTTGAGCGCGAGCGCGACGACACCGGGGATAAAACGGCTGAGATCGACAAAGCCGAGTATCGTGACGCGCGGGATCGATATGACGCCGAACAGACCGAAGTATATGATAGACAGCTGCACGAGCATCGGGGTAGAACGGAACACGGCTATGTACGCGCCCGAAATGGTCTTAACGACTTTGTTCCTGCTCAGACGCATCAGCGCCAGCAGCATTGCGGGAATGACCGCAAGACTGACGGAGACGATAGCGAGCAGCAGCGTATACTCTACGCCCTGCACAAAGAAAACTCCGTACTTCGGCAGGAATGAGAAGTTAAAGAAGCTGGCGGGACTCATGTCCTTAAATAGGTTGCTCCACCACATGAATGATGTTTCCCTTCAAAATTATATATTTACCACAGGGTCTATTATCGTACCACGTTTTATGCCGTAATGTCAACCGACACAGTCAGGTTTTTGACGGATATGAAACGGATATAAGAAAAAGCACACTAAACAACGGAGCAAAGCCTTTTTACGGCTTTGCTCCGTATTGTCAGTGATTTATTTCAGACGGCTTTATTATTCTTCTACGATTGCAAGATCGGACAGCTCATCAGCCGCGGCTATGAACTCATCGACCTTGTTGTTCTTCAGCATGTCAGCGATCGCCTCGTTGATGCCGGGGAGCAGGCCCTTGGGGTCGCCCTTTGCAACTGCGATGCAGTAGGGAAGAGCTTCGCCGAGTTCGATGTCAGCAATGACGAGATCGGGGTTGGACTCGGCATACTGCATTGCGACGGAGCCGTCGAGGACAACTGCATCGACCTTATCGTTGACGAGCTGGTTGACAGCATCGGTAACGACCTGGAGGGAGACGAGGTTTGCACCCGGCATATCGTCTTTGACGATGTCTTCCTTGGTGGTAGCGGTCTGAGCGGCAACAGACTTGCCGGAGAAAGAATCAAGAGAGGTGTACTCATCGGCCTTGTCAGCCTTGATGAGGATCATTGCGGGGTAGTCGGTGTAGTAGGGATCTGAGAAGTCGGCAGCGTTCAGACGCTCCTCGGAAGCTTCCATAGCGGCGATGACTATATCGAACTCGCCCTTCTGCAGGCTTGCAAGCAGGTAATCAAAGCCCATGTTCTCGACCTTCAGTTCCTTGCCGGTGTAGTCGGCAACGTACTGTGCGACAGAGACATCGATACCGCCGTAGGCCATGTTGCCGTCGGCATCGAGATACTGGAACTCATACGGAGGATAGTCAGCGGAGGTGCCCATGACGAGGGTATCGGCAGCGGGAGTGCTGGAGCTGGAGCTGGAGCCGCAGGCGCACAGAGCGGCTGCCATTGCAAGAACCAGAAGCAGTGCAGTGATCTTTTTCATTTTTCTTATCTCCTCATTAAAATTTCTCATGTAACGCTCAAAAATAAATATATATTCATTTGAGTTGCACAGAGTATACATCTATACGCGAATATTGTCAACTGGTGATTTTGCTCAAGTTAACAAAAATTATACTTTGTTTTTATGCATGTTACCGAGCAGCACATTTTGACGCGGCATAGCACGGATATGGATCAGCTTTCATAAAAGCCTATATTTCAAGTAAATAAAACAAAGGTCGTGAATTACGTCTTGCAGTGTTGGGCATACTGCGATATAATAGGCAACCGAGCTTTACGCTCCGCCAGATAAATACAGATTCAGAGAAAGAACGGTTAAAAATGAATATTCCTATGAATAACTCGTATATTGAAGTGGACATGCAGATACTGCGCGAGAACATGGCAAGCATCGCTTCCACGCTTACGCCCGGCGCGGGGATAATCCCCGTGCTCAAGGACGACGCTTACGGTCTCGGCCTTGTGCCGGTCGCCCATGTGCTCGAACCGCTGGACTGCGTGCGCTGCTTTTCCGTGTCCCATGTGTCCGAGGGACTTGAGCTGCGCCGCGGCGGCATAAGCAAGGGCATCCTTGTGATGAACTCCGCGCTCCCCTTCCAGCTTGAGGCCGCCGTCGAGGCCGGGCTCTCGCTCGCCTGCGGCCGCCCCGGCTTTGTCACAGAGCTTCAGGCAGCGGCGCGCGCCGTCGGCAAGACCGCGCATATTCATATTAAAATAGATACAGGGCTGCACCGCATTGGCTTTGTCCCCGGAGAGGAGCTCGGCGCTTTTGTCGCGGAGCTGCGCGCGGCGGGCGATGATATAGTCGTTGACGGTGTGTTCTCCCACTTCTCCGCGCCTGAGAGCCTTGAGCGCGACGAGGAGGAATACGCGCGCTTTCTTGAGGGTATCGCCCAGCTTGAGAGCGCCGGGGTGCAGATACCGTTTAAGCACATTTCCTGCTCTGCCGCCTCCGAGCGCTACCCGAAGTTTGACATGGACGCGGTGCGCATAGGCCGCCGCCTGTATATGGACGCTCCGGACGAGCCGCTCGGGACGGTAAAAGAGCTTGCGTCATGGCGCAGCTACGTCGCCGCCGTGCATGAGCGCCGCGCCGGGGATCGTCTCGGCTACGGCGAAGGGCTGACGCTCGATAAGGACACGCGCGTCGCGACCGTAGGCATCGGCTACGGCGACGGGCTTGCCCTCCGCTTTGCCGAGGTGAACGCACCGGTGCTGATATGCGGCAAGATGGCGCATGTGATCGCGGTTTTTATGGATCAGTGCCTTGTCGACGTTACGGGCATAGACTGTGTCCCCGGCGACGAGGTGACGATATTCGGCTATGACGGTCACGGCGGATATATCTCCTCCCAGTCTCAGGCGCTGCTGACCGATGCGCTCGAAGGCTGCGGCATCACCTCCGGACTCTCCACGCGTGTGGCAAGAGTGTACGTAGGTTGAGGAATAAAAAAGTAAACAGTGCAGATATTAACGTTAGCACTCATTTTGTTGGAGTGCTAACGTTAACTTTTTGTTCATATCTTTCGCTATATTTGTTAATAATTGTGCGGTATCTTATATACACGATGAAACAAAAGAAATGAAGTTTCATCCAAGAATCAAATCAGTAAATAAATTTTGGAGGTATATATATTATGTTTGAACTTATTCCTTTTGATCGCCGTAATCATTCCGTTTCCGCTTTCGATCCGTTCCGCGCCTTTGACGATATGGAGCGCAGCTTCTTCAGAGACGTGCCTTCTGTCGCTTCCTTCCGCACCGATGTTACCGACACCGGCGATGCCTACAAGCTCGAGGCTGAGCTGCCCGGCTTCAAGAAGGAGGATATCAAGATCGACGTCGAGGACGATTGCCTGACCATCAGCGCCGAGAGAAAGGTCGACGAGGATAAGAAGGATGAGAAGAACAACTTCGTAAAGCGCGAGCGTTACTACGGTTCTTACAGCCGCAGCTTTGATGTCTCCGGTATCAACATCGACGGTATCGAGGCTTCCTACACTGACGGCGTCCTGACGCTGACGATGCCGAAGAAGGCTTCCGAGGTTCCCGCAAGCCGCCGTCTGGAGATCAAGTAAGCACTGATCCCCTCCCTCCCATAACTCACACACATATTTCTCCCGCACCGCGCGAAGCGGTGCGGGAGATTTTTTTATTTACAGCTATTGTTTTTCGGCGCGTATGATGGTACCATACCTGCATACTCCAACGCACACTTTTATATAGTAGGTGATTCTGAAATGATGAAATACGAAGCCGGGTTTATCGGTGCGGGCAACATGGGCGGCGCGCTCGCGCTCGCAGCAACGAAGAAGGCCGGCGGAGATAAGGTCGCCGTAGCATGCAGCAGTGAGGAGAGCACCGCCGCAAAGGCGGCAAAGCTCGGCTGCGCCGCCGCGCACGCGGAGGAAATAATAGCTGACAGCCGCTATGTCTTTTTAGGCGTCAAGCCGCAGATGCTGCGCTCTGTTGTGCAGAGTCTCGAAAAGCCGCTGCATGAAGCGGACACGGTGTTCGTGTCAATGATCGCAGGCGTGAGCCTCGATACGCTCCGGCAGCTCCTCGGCGCGGGCAAGAAGATAATCCGCATCATGCCTAACACGGCCTGCGCCGTCGGTCAGGGTGTGCTGCTGGTGTGCGCGAATGCGAATGTGACCGCGCAGGAGCTGGCGGATTTTGAGGCGATGATGGAGAACTCTGGCGTTGTTGACCGCATCGATGAAAAGCTCATCGATGCGGCAAGCGCGGTGTCCGGCTGCGGCCCGGCCTATGCGTATATGTTCATCGAGGCGCTCGCGGACGGCGGTGTCAAGTGCGGTCTGCCGCGCGCGAAGGCGATACGCTATGCAGCGCAGATGCTGCTCGGGAGCGCTGAAATGGTGCTCCAGTCCGGCAAGCACCCGGAGCTTTTGAAGGACGAGGTATGCAGCCCCGGCGGAAGCACCATCGCGGGCGTCGCCGCGCTTGAGGAGCACGGCTTCAGAAGCGCCTGCATAGATGCCGTCGATGCAGCCTACGAGAAGACGAAGAAGTTAGGGTGATATACAGCTCACAATAATTTCCCCGGCCGCTCAGTCAGAGCAGCCGGGGAAATTGTTTTATCGGTGCAGCCGCTCAGTCGTGGCAGTGCTCGCAGTCGTGGATCTGGAACTTCTCGGGATCGTAGGCGATGCCGTTCTTGTCATAGTAGTCCTTGACGGCGGCGCGGACTGCTTCCTCGGCGAGGACGGAGCAGTGGATCTTCTGAGGGGGCAGACCGTCGAGCGCCTCGACGACAGCCTGGTTGGAAAGCTCCAGCGCTTCCTCAACGGGCTTGCCCTTTATAAGCTCGGTCGCCATGGAGCTGGTAGCAATAGCGCTGCCGCAGCCGAAGGTGTTGAACTTGCAGTCGGTTATCACGCCGTCCTCCACCTTGATATACATACGCATAATGTCGCCGCACTTGGCGTTGCCGACCTCGCCGATGCCGTCGGCGTCATCCATCTTGCCGACGTTGCGCGGGTTCTGAAAATGGTCCATGACCTTATCGCTGTAAAGTGCCATATTTATGATCCTCCAATATCAGTGTAATGAATGTCTAATCAAAGCTTATATAAGATGTTTGCGCTCACCCTTTTCAAGCTCGTCCCACACGGGGGACATATTGCGCAGGTACTCGACGACTTTAGGAACGACCTCGATGATATGGTCGATCTGCTCCATGGTGTTGTACTCGCCTATCGACAGGCGCAGGGAGCCGTGGGCGACCTCGTGCGGCAGGCCGAGCGCGAGCAGAACATGGCTCGGGTCGAGCGAGCCGGAGGTGCAGGCGCTGCCGGAGGAAGCGCAGATGCCGTTGGCGTCGAGCATGAGCAGCAGAGACTCGCCCTCGATGCCCTCAAAGCACATGTTGACCGTGCCGGGGACATGATGCTCAAGGCTGCCGTTTATCTTGCTGTGCGGGATCTTGCCGAGCTCGGCAAAGAGCTTATCGCGCATCGCGCACATCTTCGCGGAGTTCTCCTCCATATTATCGCAGGACTCCTTGAGTGCCGCCGCCATTGCGGCGATGCCCGCGACGTTCTCTGTGCCGGCGCGCTTGCCGCGCTCCTGAGCGCCGCCCTCGATGAGGTTGAGGATGGGGATGTTCTTCCGCACATACAGTGCGCCGACGCCCTTGGGGGCATGGAACTTGTGCCCGGAGATGGAGAGCATGTCTATATTCATCTCCTCGACGTTTATCGGCATATGCCCCGCGGCCTGAACAGCATCGCAGTGGAACGGGACGCCGCGCTCACGGCAGAGCGCGCCGATCTCTTTCACGGGCTGCACGGTGCCTATCTCGTTATTTGCGAACATGATGGTGACAAGGCAGGTGTCCTCGCGGATAGCCGCGGCAAGCTCATCAAGGCGGACGACACCGTCCTCATGCACATCGAGCAGCGTGACCTCAAAGCCTTCCTTTTCGAGCCGGGCAAGGCTGTGCAGCACGGCATGATGCTCAAACCTGGTGGAGATCAGGTGCTTCTTGCCCTTGCGCGCGCCGAGACGGGCAGCGGAGAAGATGGCCTGATTGTCGGCCTCGCTGCCGCCGGAGGTGAAGATTATCTCGCGCGGGCTTTTCGCGCCGAGGCAGTCGGCCACGGTCTGTCTGGCCTTGGCGACATCCTCCGTCACCTTCTGAGCGAAGGCGTAAAGGCTCGAGGGGTTGCCGTAGTACTCGGTCAGGTACGGCATCATCGCGTCAAGCGCGGTCTTGCTGACGCAGGTGGTTGCAGCGTTATCGGCGTATACGAACATGTCTTTCTATCCTTTCGATTTACTTATTATCGATTTACTTTTTATCTTTTCTCCATTTATCTCCGGTGAGCAGATCCTGGAGCGTTATCCCGTCAAGGTAGGCATTGATGATCTCGTCAAGCTCCATCCACATTGGAACAGTGATGCACTCGCCCGCGCGGTCACACTCGACACTGCCGGCCTTGATGCAGGACACGGGCGCGAGGTTATCCTCAACGCAGCGGAGTATCTCCCCGACGCTGTACTCCTCCGGTTTCCGGGCAAGCTTGTAGCCGCCCTCCTTGCCGCGCGTACTGTCTATAAGCTCGGCCTTCTTGAGACTGCCGACAATGGCTTCCATGTACTTCATGGAAGAATCCGTCCTGTCGGCGATCGTCTTGAGGGAGACATAGCCCTCATCGGTGCGCCTTGCAAGGTCTACCATAATACGCAGGGCATAGCGCCCTTTTGACGTCACATTCAAGAATGACCCCTCCTCTGCGGAAAACATACTGCATACAGTATGTTCTAATTCCTACAAGTTTAATATACCATAAGTTTACTGGGAATTAAATTGGGCAAGTTCTACAAAGTTATATGCGTATAATTTTGCAGACTGCCGGGAAAGGCAGTCTGCAAGATCATTTTACCAGCTGTGTACCGGGATAATAGTGTGCGAGTATCTCACGGTAATCCGCGCCGCTTTTCGCCATGGCGTTCGCGCCGTACTGGCTCATGCCGACACCGTGGCCGAAGCCCGTGACGGTGAAGAGAAAGCTGCTGCCGGTGTACTCCAAAGTGAATGCCGTCGAGCGCAGGGAGAACAGGCTGCGCAGCTCCGTACCGCTGAGCTTCTCCCCGCCGAGGACGGCAGAAGCCACTCTGCCGCTGCCGTCGCGCGTGATCTCGCCGATCCACCCGCTCTCGTCACCGGTGAAGTCCGCGTCCGGGCGGGCATATAGCACGGTATCGCGGAAGTCCAGCGCACTCAGCTCAACGCTGCTTATGTAGTCCGGCACCTCATCTGCCGTCTCGGGGCTGTCCACGCTTATTAGATACGGGCGCGCGCTCCATATCGCGCCGCAGTCCTCAGTCGCTCCGGCGGATGAGGAGTGGAACGCCGCAAACACCGGCGCGCCGTCATAGCACAGGTACTCCCCCGCTGTGGCCTCGACGGCGGACTTTATCTTTTCGAGCTTTTCATCATAGCTGTCTCCCCAGTTCCGGCGCAGCGTATCCTCACTGCTCCACGCCTGACAGCAGGCGAAGTCCGTGCAGACCTGCGCAGTATCGCCGTGGCGGCCGGTCGCGGCACAGTAGAGCGCATAGCTGCGCGCCGCGACGCTCTGCGCTTTCAGCGCTTCCGGTTCAAAGGACGCGGGCATCTCCGCCGCGACGACTCCGACAAGATAGCTCTGCATATCCATCTCCTGCACCTCATCGCCGTTCTTTACCGTGACGGTCTCAGGCGCAGGGTACGGAGCCAGAGCCGCGGCAAGTTCAGGGGTCGTGATCGGCTCGGGTGTGAAAGTCCATACCCCGGCGGTGGCCGCAGGTTCGTTTGCGGGATGCATATACTCATTTTTCTCCGGCGCAGCGATCGTTCTGCACTGGATGAAGGTCATTGCAAAGGTCAGGAAAAAAGCGGCATAAGCCGCAAGCAGCACCCTCTTCACGTCGTATTCCCTCGTTTCATCTTGACTGAATATGGAAAAAAATATATAATATATTGATTTCTCCGCAGGCAGACATACCCCAGCGGCCTGTCCGCTTAATCTAATGTTATTGAAACGAGACATTGAATATGCAGAAAAAATCTTTGGAAATAACCTGCTATGTTGCCGGTGCCGGCGCGTTCGGCGTGTTCCTGCGCTGGCTTCAGGATCAGCTCGCCTTCGACGAAAACGGGCTGTCGGAACCGAGCGTCTTTAATTTTCTTGTACCGCTGATGCTCCTCGCCGCGGCGTGGATGTTCACCCGGTTCATAAACAAGATCCAGGATGACAAGTGCTATGTACCGCGTGACTTCTGCGACGCGCTGTTTAACCCAGGCAAGCTCTTTGCTTTCGCCCGCTGGGCGATAGGTCTGCTGATGTGCCTCGGCTCCGTCGTCCTGCTTATGACCTCGGAGACGGACGTCGACGCGGACTTTATCCGCATAATATGTCTGCTGGGCTTTCTGTCCGGGCTTGCGTTCCCGTTCGTCCTCGGTTCAGCTAATTATGATGAGTTTGCAAACGTCAGGTTCGTCCGCCTATGCATGATGATGCCGATCCTGCTCTTTTCCGCGTGGCTCATTCTCTGCTACAAGCAGAACTCGTACAACAGCGTCGTCTGGTCATACGTGATAGAGATGGCGACGATCATCGTCGCGCTGCTGGCGTTCTTCCGCATCGCGGGCTACGCCTTCTTCGCCCCGAACTGGCGCAAGTGCATGCTTGCGATAATGATGGGCGCGGCAATGTGCATCATGTCCCTTGCCGACGAGCGCTATATGGGGATGCACATCATTATGCTCTCCGCGGCGCTGATGCTCATTCTGTATAACTGGATTCTGTTCAAGAACCTCCGCAAAAAAGTAAAGCGCAGCGAGGTGCAGGAGCCGCAGCCAGACGAGGGCGGCTTCGAGCAGATAAAATGAGGTATCAAATAATATAGAAAAGCCGATGACTCGCGGGAGTCATCGGCTTTTTTTATTGATTAGGATATGTTATTCTTTATCTTTCTTTTTCCGCCAGACGGCAATACCGGTGCCGGTGCCTGCGATCACAGCAAGAATGATGATCCACCACCATGCACTGCCGCTCTCAGAGGGCTGCTCCGCAGGCTCGGCAGTGGGTTCAGGCGTGGCGACAGGGGTGGGGGTGGGGCTCGCCTCTATGGGCTTGGCGGGTATCACTTTCGTCTCGGTATAGGCGCAGACCGTGCAGACACGCTCCTGCTTGCCTTCCTTGCCTGCCGCGGCTTCCTGCGTGACCGTCCAATCCCCGAAAGTGTGCGCGTCTTTCTGCGCGGCGATCCTGCCGCAGTAGGAGTATTTCTGCTCATGCGTCGTCCCGGTGACGATCCATTCCGGCTTGCAGCCCGTGAGATGGTTCCCCGCGTCCATGCCGCCGTACCCCTGATTGCAGACCTCACACGTCGCCGGCCAGCAGCACGTCGCCGTGCCGCCGGTATGTCCCGCAGCAGGGATCACCTTACCGGTTGCGATCTTCGCGTCACAGACCTTGCAGTATGTATCCCCGGTATAGCCGTCATGCGTGCAGTCGGCGTCCTTCTTGCCGCGCACCTCTGTGCCGCCGACGTGTCCCGCGGCAGGGATCGCCTTGCCGGGGGTCAGCACCGCACCGCAGTCCTTGCAGCAGATATCCCCGGTGTAACCGTCCTGCGTGCAGGTAGCCTCCACCGCGCCGCGCACCTCCGTGACACCGGTGTGGTTCTTCGGGTCAACATTGCCCCACTGGTATTCATATGTATCCGTTCCCTTGTAGTGGCAGGTGCCGCAGTTCACATAGTACACCGGCTTGGAGACGCAGGTAGCCGGGGACTTCAGGTACATATTGCCCTGCACGAACGAATGAGAATCCATGTATGCTTTCGCTTCAGTGCAGTTAAGGCACCAAACCCAGTGGCTTTCGGCATCCCTGCCTACTTCAGTGTCAGAATACCACTTCCAGCGTGCTGGAAAAGCATGCCCGCCATAGTACTGCCCGCCGCAAGAGGTGCATGTGCCCAGCGTGACGCAGGTCCCATTGCCTCCGCCGCAGTTTTCCGTTTCGACCGCGCCGCAGCCATCGCGCTTGCAGGTGCGGGTATGCGTCTTATTATCGCCGTTGGACTGCCACTCTCCCCAGTCGTGGCCGAGTATGCCGTATTCACCGCCGCATTTCTCGCAGGTTTTACCAGTGGTGCAGGTGGGCGTTTCGGTTCCGCCAATGTGTCTAAATTCATCTTCACCGCCCGAGCACGAACCTTCATTACCGCAATTCGTACATCTAAAAATTCCCCAATGCCACTTTGGGTCAGGAGTGCTGCTGATAGGTGTGGGAATGAACCCAATGACCGGGAAATATCCTCTCGTATTGCATTTTTTGCACAGTGCATAAGTCTCCAACGATGACGTATCGTCCGCCGCGGCCGACGGCGTCATCACCGGCAGAATATTCAGCAGCAGCACAGCGGTAAGGATCGCGATCCAGAATTTCTTTTTCATCATACCCTCCTTGAGATAAAATATTTCTTTCCTCTTTGGTATGTGCACCAAAAGTATAACATGAGTCGGAGGTAAATGCAACAGGAAAAGCGGGAGTATACGTCCTCGCTGCGTGCGAGTTCAAGTCCCATATATGCCAAAAAGGAAATGACCGTCATAGACGGCCATTTCCTTTTTGGTGCGCGAGGCGGGACTTGCCCTGCGCTGCGGCGCAGGCCACCTCGGGTTGCAAAGCGCCCCCGGCGCTTTGCCAAGAGCCCTCGGGTTCAAGCCCCACCCTATATGCAAAAAGGAAATGACCGTCATAGACGGTCATTCCCTTTTTGGTGCGCGAGGCGGGACTTGAACCCGCACGTCCGGAGTGGACACTAGAACCTGAATCTAGCGAGTCTGCCAATTCCACCACTCGCGCATATCGTGAACGCTCGACTATAATAGCATCCGCAGCCCCGCTTGTCAAGTCATTTTTCTTCCCGATTCCAATTTTTTCTTTACATGCCCGCTTCGGAATGATATATTGTAGTAAACAAAGTACTACTGAACAGGAGCTGCCGCACCATGCCTGATCGTTCCGCGCTGAAACGCAATGCCACTGAAAAAATACGCACATCAAATCCCAGAGTCATCACCGTCGCACTGGTCTATCTGCTGCTGAGCCTGCTTGTGAACCTGCTGTCATCAAGGCTGCTCTCCATCAACATGACCGATGCCGATGCCGCGCGTTATCTCCAGTATTACGCCGAGGGCAACTATGAGTACGCGCTGAGATACCTTGACATTATCGCCCCTCCCGCGACCTCCTATTTCCTCGACACGCTGCTCACCGTCGTGATGAGCATCGTCGGCGCGGGCTTTATTCTTTTCCTGCTCAACACTGCCCGCAGCAATGCGCCCTGCTTCGGCAACCTCCTTGATGGCTTCGGCTTCGGGCTCAAGGTCGTTATCCTGAACATCCTCGAAGCGGTCTTTATAGGGCTGTGGTCCATGCTGCTTCTGTTTCCGGGCGTCATCGCCTACTACCGCTACAGTCAGGCTATCTATATTCTCGTCGATGATCCCACAAAGTCGCCCATGCAGTGCATCCGTGAATCCAAGGCCATGATGGCCGGGCACAAGGGCGAGCTTTTCGCGCTCGACCTCAGCTTCCTCGGCTGGTACCTTCTCTCACTCATCCCCATGCTCGGCTATGCCGTGCGCGTCTGGACCGTGCCTTATATCGGCATGACCAAAACGCTCTACTTTGAAGCTCTCCGCAGCGGCGCGGCTTATACCCGCGACACTTTCAACGTTGATATATAAAGCAAAAAGCTCGGTTTCCAAGATGGAAACCGAGCTTTTTCAGGTCAGAACACGAGCGCGAAATGCTCTGGTTTGGGCTTGTATTTGACCCCCGACACAAGCCCCATCGCGCAGAACATCGTCACCATCGACGAGCCTCCGTAGCTGAAGAACGGCAGCGTTATGCCGATGACCGGCGTAATGCCGATGCACATACCGATGTTTATGAACATCTGGAACAGCATTGCCCCGGCAACGCCGAAGCAGATCAGCATATCATAGGTGCGGCTCGAATGCAGGCCGATCCTGAGGATATGGATTATGATTATCAGCAGCAGCGCGACGACGATAAGGCAGCCGATCATGCCGAAATGCTCGCCGATACAGGAGAAGATGAAGTCGGTATGCTTGCCGGTAAAGACCGTGGTGCTGTGCTCATCGTCAACTCCGGTGAGACGCCCCGACGCAAGGCTCATCTTACTCTGCGTGGTCTGCCATCTGATGCCCCAGCCATCGGGGTCGACGCTCGCATCGTAGGGAGCGACAAGTCTCTTCTTCTGATAGTCCTTCAAGAAGTAGTTCCACAGCAGCGGTATCGCCGAGGCGACGAGCGCGCCGCCTATCGCGAACCAGTAGAGCTTCACGCCCAGCGCATAGAACATTACGAGAAAGACGCCGAGCAGAATGCCCGCGCTTCCAAGGTCAGAGGAGACGCCGACGATCATCAGGAACACGATGCCGAAATGCGCCGCCATCTGCACCACCGACAGGAACGAATTAATATCCCGGTACTCTTTAAGATAAGTCATCTGCTTTGCGGCGACGACTATGTATAGCACCTTGATGACCTCCGAGGGCTGTATGCCGATACCGGCGAAACGTATCCAGCTCTTGTTGCCGGTGCCGTCGTCCTGCCCGAAGATGACGAGCGCGACGAGCAGCAGCACATTTATCGCGCACAGTATCTTCCACTGCTGGCCGAGGATATCCGCGTCAATTACCGTAAAGAGCACAAAACCGGCGATACCGAGGAACAGCGAAAAGGTCTGGACCGCGATGTACTTTGACGGAGCGGACATGTCCCAGCCGCCCTCCGACATACCCGTGACCGCGATATCGATCGAGTATATCCCGTATATCGAGCATATGATGCACATTATAAGCAGAAATATATCCGCCCTCTGAAAGAACTGTTTTATATATTTCTTTGTCTTTGTGATACCTGTCACCGCCTTTCAGCAAATTGATACAGCGCCTGCCGCGCCGTAAGACGTATTTTATCACATAATTGCTCTTTACGCAACGCCCCGACGATGTTATAATATCTGCCGGGATTTTATCGGGAATGATTTTATCACAGTCCCCCGCCGGGATTGTTATCACAGTGTTAAAACACGGTATTGTTAATTGCACGTTAATTAAAGGAGGAGCGTATGTCGGAATACATTTCACACAGCGAGCATGATACCGAGGATATCGGCGCCTCCTTCGCGCGCACGCTCAAGGGCGGCACGGTCGTTGCGATGTACGGCGACCTCGGCGCGGGCAAGACGGCTTTCGTTCGCGGTATGGCGCGCGGCATGGGTCTTGACTGCCGTGTCTCCAGCCCGACCTTCACGATAGTCAACGAGTACCTCGGCGAGCGTGAGCTTATCCATTTTGATATGTACCGCCTATCCAGCGCGGACGAGCTGTTCGACATCGGCTGGGAGGATTACCTCAACCGCGGCGCGGTGTGCGCCGTCGAGTGGAGCGAGAACGTACAGGACGCATTCTTCGGCGACGAGATAAAGGTCACCATCACGAAGCTTTCCGACACCGAGCGCAAAATCGTTATCGAGGGGGACGCAGAATGCTGATACTCGCTTTTGAATCCTCAGCAAAGCCCGCATCCGCGGCGCTTGTGAAAGACGGGCAGCTGCTCAGCCAGTATATGCAGTGCAGCGCGCTGACCCACAGCCGCACACTCCTGCCCATGGCAGAGGACATGCTCAAGAACGCTGAGCTCAGGCTCAGCGACGTTGACCTTATCGCTGTCGCCCACGGCCCCGGCTCCTTTACCGGGATACGCATAGGCGTGTCTACCGTCAAGGGGCTCGCGTGGGCAGCCGAAAAGCCCTGCGTCGGCGTCTCGACGCTCGAAGCGATGGCGTGGCACGGCCTTGCCGTCGGCGGCTATATATGCCCGGTCATGGATGCGCGCCGCAGCCAGGTCTATAACGCCCTTTTCAAAATAGAAAACGGCCGTCCCGTCCGCATGACCGAAGACAGACCCATCGCGCTCGAGGAGCTTGCGAAAGAAGTCACGGCGCTGGGCGCTCCGGTGTTCCTCATCGGGGACGGTGCGGCGCTCTGCTTTGAATATTTCACCGCGCACGGTGTTCCCTGCGTCATGGCTCCGGATAACCTGCGCTGGCAGGACGCCTGGGGCGTCGCGATGGCCGCGGCGGACAAGACCCCCGGCAATGCCGATGAGCTGCTGCCTGTCTACCTGCGTCTCTCGCAGGCGGAGCGCGAGCGGCAGGAGCGGCTTTCACAATCAGTCAATTCTTAAATTGAATATAAAGGAGAACAACTTAAATGAGCAAAGTATGCGTGTTCGACCATCCCCTTATTCAGCACAAGCTGTCCATCCTCCGCGATGAAAACACCAGCGTCAAGGAGTTCAGAGAGCTTGTTTCGGAGATCGCAATGCTGATGTGCTATGAAGCCACCAGAGATCTCCCGCTTGAAGAGGTCGACGTTAAGACGCCCGTCGCCGTTGCAAAATGCAAGCGTATTTCCGGCAAGAAGCTTGCCATCGTCCCCATCCTCAGAGCAGGTCTCGGCATGGTTGACGGCATGGTCAGCATGATGCCCAACGTCAAGGTTGGTCATATAGGGCTGTTCCGCGATCCTCAGACTTTAGAGCCCGTGAAGTACTACTTCAAGATGCCCGCCGACATTGAGGAGCGCGACGTTATCGTTGTCGACCCGATGCTCGCGACCGGCGGCTCCGCCTCCGCTGCGATCACCTTCCTCAAGCAGGACGGCGTCAAGCATATCAAGCTCATGTGCATCATAGGCGCACCCGAAGGCGTCAAGCGTATGCAGGAGGATCACCCGGACGTTGACATCTTTGTCGCCGCTCTGGACGATCACCTCAACGACCATGGCTACATTGTCCCCGGTCTCGGCGACGCCGGTGACCGCATCTTCGGCACCAAGTAAAAACCATATACAGCATAACCGCGCTGACGCATTGCAAGTCAGCGCGGTTTTTCTATGCCGCTCATTTCAGCAGCTTTTCATAGGTAAAGTTCCCGGCAGTGCCCCTCATCAGCAGCACATCAAGCGCCGCTAAAACGGTGCCCAAGCCCCAGAGGAGTCCCGAATCTATCAGGATAATGCCGGTGAATTGCCCGATAAGCAGAGCGATGATCTCCCGCTTCCCGGTACGCCATATCATCGGGCATGCGGCTTGCTTTCACCCGCACGCTGATATTCCGCCGAACCATAGAGCGCAGCTGCGTGATGTCCCCCGAGGCGAACAAGCGCCCCTTGTTCATGAGCCCGTACACCGTGCATATCTCCTGCGCGTACCGGAGCTGATGCGTGCAGAGGAACACCGTGGTGCCCTCGGCTGCCTGCTCACGGATCAGGGAATTTACATTCTGTGCGCTCTCCGGGTCAAGGCCGGAGGTTGGCTCGTCAAGGAACAGAACCTGCGGACGGTGGAGCAGCGCCCGCGCCAGTGAGAGCCGCTGGCGCATACCGGTAGAATAGGCAGACAGCCTGCGATCCATCGCATCAGTCAGCTCCAGCCGGTGCAGGAGCTGCTTTGCCCGCTCTTCACACTCCGAGCGGCTCATGCCGAAAAGCAGCTTCACGGTCGTGGTCTTACCGGCTCCGTTCGGCCCAAGGAAGCCGAATATTTCTCCCTTATCTAAAGAAAAGCCGATCCCGTCGACCGCGACGGTCCCGCTCTCGTATACTTTTGATAGGTTTTCTGCTGTGATAGCTTTCATTCCGCTTCTCCATGCAAACACAGACACTTCAGATTTTCCAGTACGAACGGGTTGTTTACGGCGATGCGCCCGAGCGTCGGGCAGCCGTCCATCTGCCCGCAGTCGGCGCAGGTGTCGAGTCCCTTTTCCCGGACGCAGTTATGCACCGGGCAGAGCTTATCGCAGAAAGGCGTTTTCGCACCCTCTATGCGGCAGTCGGTGCAGTTTATCATTTCCGGGCTTATCGTTACCCCGTTGAGCTTCGTCCACAGGGCAGCGGTTTTCTCACGCAGGGTGTTGTCGTCCGTGACAGTCGCGATCCGGGCGTCGCACTTTTCGCAGTCCAGTCCGCAGCAGCCGATCAGTTCATTCATTTCACACCTCCTGCTCATTCACCGGGGCGGAGATGAGCGTGATCTGCCGTGTCTTGCTGTCCGCTTTCGCTTCGACTTTCATATACTTGAGGGCGACCTCGTTGATCTCCGAAAGGAAATCTGAAAATTCCCCGTCCGTCAGCAGCAGTGTGCAGTTGGTGAACAGCAGCATATCCCTTTCAGGATCGGCATTGCCGCCGGAAAAATATTTTGCAAACGCCGCGCAGATGCTCAGCAGCGACATCTGCACGGCATTGCCGCTCTCATCCCCGGCTGACAGCGCGCTTTTATTCAGCCGGTAAATGCTTTCGACCGTGCCGCGTATCCGGTTTTCACCGACGACCACGAGGATAGAGCTGTCCGCAAGAATTTTCACATGGCGGTACAGACTCGCGCTCGGTACATCGGGCAGGGCTTTTTTGATGTCCTTGACCGTACCCGTTTCATGGAGCAGAAAATACTGGAATATCCTCTGCCGGACGGGGTTCATTACCACTTCTGCCATTTCCATTTATATCACCTCTTGGATCATTTTCTTCTTGTATTATATTCTCATTTATGATAATGTCAAGTGGGGATCTTTATCCCGCGTTTCTTATGTTTTTTTATTTTTGCAAATGATATGCGGAAATAGAAACGCAAAAAATCACACCCTGCCGGGCTTTGAAAGCCCAGCAGGGTGCTTTTGTTATCAGGATACAGTTTATATTTTCCAGCCCACAGCCTGACGGCGCTCGACCACGAAGAGGCGGTAGAGTCCGTCTACGGCAACGAGTTCATCGTGCGTACCCTGCTGGACGATTTCGCCGTGATCGACGACGAAGATACGGTCAGCATTGCGTACGGTCTTGAGTCGGTGCGCTATCATAATGACGGTCTTGTTATGGGTCAGCTCTGCGACTGCCTCCATCAGCTCTTTCTCATTCTCGGGGTCGACATTCGCCGTCGCCTCATCGAGGATGATTATGGGCGCGTCCTTCATAATTGCCGCGCGCATCTGAATTTCCACAAGGCAGGTGCGCGGCTTTTGGTTCTCAATGCCGCGCGTCACGGAGGCGATGGACAGCTCGTCCGCCGCCTTGCTTGCCGCCGTCAGAAGCGGCACATAAATGCAGTTTACCGTCATGACTGGGGCTTTCAGAAAGCCCCAGAGCGTCGGCGACACATCCCGCAGCCGCATGGCGTCCTTGATAAAATGCCAGTCCTCACGGATCGTCGGGAGGTAACGGAGCATGACGGCGATGGGAATAGTCAGCTTCTTTGAAATGCGCAGCCGCGCCATGGCGGAGAGAAATTCGCCCACCTTGGTCGTAGATATCACAAGCCCCGCCAGCATGATGGCCAGGATCCATGCAGTCCCGGTGGAGCGCATCGTGTCGATATAGGACTGCTCCGTGCCGTTGCCGAGCATGGTCTACGCCCAGCCGTCAGGGTCAGCGAAGAACACCAGATATGAAGCGGTGTCGCCGAGGGAGAGCAGAATATGGGAAAGCGAATTGATCTTCTTGCTCTTATATCCGCCGGTGCCCGCGACGAGGTCTGCAATGATACCCATGACGAGGTAACTCAGCGCCATCGCCCAGTGCATGCCGGTCACGAACCAGACGATGCACAGGAGCGCGCCGAGAATGCTCGCCGCCCAGCGCTTCTGCACCTTTGAGAGCATCAGCAGGTACACAGGTCCGCACAGCAGCGCGCTGCCGACGGGCATATAGAAAGTCAGCACCGGGTTCGGTGCGAAGAAGATTCCGCCCACAAGAGCAAACACCAGAAAGAGCGCCGAAAAAATACCGACTGTGACGAGGTCCTTTACAGTCAGCCCTTTTTTATTGATCGTCTGCATAATAAAGTCTCCTTTGCGATGACGGACGGTTTGACTTTTGAGCCGTCATTTGATATAGTGTGGTTAGAGTTAATTAACCGTAATTAAAGGTATCATACCGCGGCATTCCCGGCAACAGCTGACGGCGTTTTCTGTCTGGTCGTTGCAAAGGTTTGCCTGTTCGTTGCAAGGAGAAATATGAAAAGTGATGTTTTGAAGGATTATTACCGGCCGCTTTTGGAGCAGAATCATTTTATTTCCATCCCGTGCCCGGACAAATTCAGTCAGGCGGGGCAGTGCTGGGAGATATCACCCTCAGTCGGCGGCAGACGCGGAGGGGCTGCAGAACGTGGTCAGCTACATTGCCGACCACTACGCTTTTGATATCCCGCTCGAGCGCCTTGCGAGCATCGCCTGCATGAGCGAGACGAAGCTCAAGGGCTGCTTCAAGCGGCAGTCCGGATGCAGCATCACGCAGTACATTCAGGGGCGGCGAATGAGTCAGGCGGAGCACCTGCTTATAAACACCGACTTCACCATGGGGCAGATCGCGCAGATGATCGGCTACACGACCTCCAGCCGCTTTGCCGAGCTGTTCAAAAAAAGCACGGGCATCCTGCCGATAGAGTACCGGAAGATCGCCCGCAAGGAATGAGATATATAGGATAAGGCCGCTCTTTTTGAGCGGCCTTTATCTGTTATTTATTATTCTTCCCAAGCTGATAGAATGCGACGGCGCTGGCGGCGGCGACGTTCAGGGAATCCACTCCGTGGGACATCGGGATGCGCACAGTGTAGTCGCAGTGCTCGATGGTGTCATTGGCAAGCCCGTCGCCCTCGGTGCCGAGGACTACCGCAAGCTTTCCCTCCGCCGTGAGACGGGGATCGGCGATGCTCAGCGAGTCCTCACGCAGCGCCATCGCGGCGGTTCTGAAGCCCAGCCCGTGCAGGAAATTGTGCCAGCCGTCCGGCAGATATGTCCACGGCACCTGAAATACCGTGCCCATGCTGACCCTTATCGCGCGGCGGTAAAGCGGGTCGCTCCCGGCACTGGTGAGGAGGACGGCGTCCATCCCGAGCGCCGCGGCGGAGCGGAAGATCGCGCCGATGTTCGTCGGGTTCATCACGTTTTCAAGCACGGCGATGCGCGAGGCATTGCGGCAAAGCTCCGCCGCCTCGGTCAGCTTCGGGCGGCGCATGGCGCAGAGCATGCCGCGTGTGAGGTGAAAGCCGGTGAGCTCAGTCAGCACCTCAAGGGGAGCTGCGAAAACCGGAATGTCCCCGCAGCGTGCGATAAGCTCCCGTCCCTTTCCATCGACGTGCTTTGTTTCCATCAGCATGGAGACTGGCATGCAGCCTGCGTCCAGCGCGCGTTCTATGACGACGGGGCTTTCGGCGATGAACAGTGCGTTTTCCGGATCGGCGCGATTTACCAGCTGGTTCTCGGTCAGGCGCGCATATATGTCCAGCTCCGGCGCGGAGAAATCGTTTATCTCAATAACATTCGGCATAGGTTCATCCTGCTTTTCGTAAGACTTTGCGATAATTATATAAGTATATGCGGCATATTTCAAGATTGAGAATTTACAAATTAACGTTGACTGAGACGAAAGCTGTGTTACTATATCTTAAGATAAGAATGATTTTGAGGGTTTGGAAATGCAGAAGAAAAAGATAAAGATCTCCGTTATCTCCCAGATACATTACGGCAAGCTCGTCCTGCGCTCCCTGCTGCTCGTCGCGGCGCTCACGGCCTATATCGTCAGCCATCTTAACGGAAGCGGCTCAATGTTCGGCGGCTATGACAGCGTGTGGATCTGGATAGCCGCGCTCGCGATATACGCCGTCGAGATGGTGCTGCGCTGCTTCCCGTCGGATTATGAGAGCATGGGCTGCCAGAAGCAGTTCAAGAAGAACTTCATGCCGAACAAGCCTTTCGATAAAAAGGCTCTTCGGCGGGACTCATATAAAAGCACCGTCCCGGTCATCGTCTTCTGGACGCTGCCGAACCTGCTGTTCATCTGGCTGTATAAGCAGGGCATCTTCGACTGGGGCATTATGGTGCTGCTGTCGATCTTCTACTCGGTGTGCGACATGGTCTGCATCCTGTTCTTCTGCCCGTTCCAGACATGGCTGATGAAGAACAAGTGCTGCAACACCTGCCGGATATACAACTGGGACTATATAATGATGTTCACGCCGCTGCTCGTGGTGGATAATCCCTACGCCAAGTGCCTTGTCGCACTGAGTCTGCTGCTGCTCATCCGCTGGGAGCTGAACTATTTCATGCATCCCGAGCGCTTTTATGAGCACACGAACTGCGCCCTCTCCTGCGCCAACTGCAAGGAGAAGCTGTGCCACCACAAAAAGCAGCTGCGCAGCTTCCATAAGAAGCTGTTCTCCCAGCTGCACACCCACGGCGGCAGCGGCCTGCCGCAGCATTAAATCAATAATTCATAACGCAGAAGCTGCCCGGAAAATTCCGGGCAGCTTCTGCGTTTATCACTTCTTCGTGACAATATGATCCTTATCCTTGTAGATGCTGTTCGCTGGGATAACGCCGCGCACGCAGGAGGTCGGATAAATGTTCGAGCAGCGGCCGACGACCGTGCCGGGATTGAGGACGCTGTTGCAGCCGACCTCGACGTTATCGCCGAGCATCGCGCCGAACTTCTTGCGTCCGGTCTCGATAGGCGCGCCGGGAACCTTGACGGTGACAAGGGTCTTGTCGCTCTTGACATTGCTGGTTATCGAGCCTGCACCCATGTGCGCCTTGTAGCCGAGGACGGAGTCGCCCACGTAGTTATAGTGCGGGGTCTGGACGTTGTCGAACAGGACGACGTTCTTGAGCTCCACGGAGTTGCCGACGACAGCGTTCTTGCCGACGATGGCGCTGCCGCGGATGAACGCGCAGTGGCGGATCTCCGCGCCGTGGTCGATGATGCAGGGTGCGCCGAGGTAAGCCGAGGGGAACACCTTTGCGTCCTTCGCCACCCATACGCCCTCGCTCGGGTTATCGAACTCGTTCGCATCGAGCGTGGGGCCGAGCTTGAGGATGAAATCCTTTATCCCGTCAAGCACCTCCCAGGGGTAGGTCTTGCCGTCGAACAGTTCCTTTGCGATGGTCTTATCCAGATCAAGAAGCTCTTTTATTTCAACCATTTTCCTTACCTCACTTGACTCTGACGAGCTTGCCCGCATCGGCCATTGCGGCGATGATGGCGTCGACCTTCTCCTCACACAGCTCGTGCGTGGACGCTTCCGACATAACGCGCAGCAGCGGCTCGGTACCGCTCTTGCGGAGCAGGACGCGGCCGTTGTCGCCAAGCTCGGCCTCGGCCTTTGAGACCGCCGCCTTGACCTTTTCGTCGTTGAGCGTCTCGTCCTTATCGGTGACGATGACATTCTTAAGCACCTGCGGGTACATGGTCATGCCGGAGGCGAGCACGGAGAGCGGCTCCTTCGTCTCGGTTATGGCTTCCATGACCTTGATGGCGGTCAGCAGGCCGTCGCCGGTGTTTGCGAGGCGGCCGAAGATGATGTGGCCGGACTGCTCGCCGCCGATCAGGTGGCCGTTCTGACGCATGTTTTCGGCAACGTACTTGTCGCCGACGGCGGTCTTTTCATAGCCGATACCCAGCTCATCGAGCGCCTTGTACAGACCCATGTTGGACATGACGGTCGTGACGACCTTGGAATTGCCGAAAGTGCCGCGCTCCTTCATGTACTTTGCGCAGACGTACATGATATGGTCGCCGTTTATCTCGTTGCCCTTTTCGTCGACGGCAAGGCAGCGGTCAGCGTCGCCGTCAAAGGCGAAGCCGACGTCAAGGCCGTTGTCGACAACGAACTTCTGGAGATTATGTATATGCGTCGAGCCGCAGTCGACGTTGATGTTCAGTCCGTCAGGCTTGTTTGCGAGCACGTATGTGTCCGCACCGAGGGCGTCGAACACGCTCTTTGCCATCTGCCAAGTGCTGCCGTTTGCGCAGTCAAGGCCGATCCTGCGCCCCTTGTAGGAGCGCGTCGCGAGGGAGATGAGGTAGCCTATGTAGCGGTTGCGGCCGGCGGCATAGTCCACCGTGCAGCCGATCTGGTCGCGCTGGGCGTAGGGCAGCTGCTCATCGGAGTCGAGGTATTCCTCGATCTTATTGAGCATGGACTCTTCCATCTTCTCGCCCTCGCCGTTGAGGAGCTTTATGCCGTTGTCGTAGTACGGATTGTGGCTTGCAGAGATCATAATGCCGCAGTCGAAATCGTCCGCGCGCGCAATGTAGGACACGCTCGGCGTGGAGGTGACGTGCAGCAGGTACGCATCCGCGCCGGAGGCGGTGAGCCCCGCGCAGAGCGCCGCTTCAAACATATAGCTCGAGCGGCGGGTGTCCTTGCCGATAACGACCTTTGCCCTGTGCGCTTTGCTGCTGTAGTACCAGCCGAGGTAGCGGCCAATGCGGAATGCGTGGTCGACTGTCAGATTTACGTTTGCTTCCCCGCGGAAGCCGTCAGTTCCGAAATATTTACCCATTGTTTCCTCCTGAATTAGAGTCTGGACGCCGCCGCGGTATCAAGATACACGGTGACTTCCGTAGGAATTTGCAAAAATGATGCAGGTATATATGTAATGGTCTTACCATAAACCATCTCAAAAACGGCCGCAGCCTTATCCTCGCCCCCGGCAAGCAGGATGATGTTCCTCGCCTCGGTCAGCGTCTTGATGCCCATCGTCACGGCGTACTCGGGCATATTCTCCTTCGTATAACCGCGCTCGGAGAGCTGGCGCTTTGTTCTATCCGTCAGCTTCTGGACGTGGGTATACGAATCAAAAGGCGTTGCGGGCTCGTTATAGCCGATGTGCGCATCCTGACCGATGCCGAGCACGGCAAGGTCGAGCCCGCCGAGGCTCTCTATAAGCCGGTCATACTCCTCGGGCGCAGCAGCGTCCGGGAAAAAGCAGTTCTCTTCACTTACATCCGCCGCGCACAGCTGCTCTCTCAGGAAATTTTCGCAGTCATGCCTTTCAGAAAACTCCGTCACCGCTAAGATGCGCGCGTTTTTCAGGCTGACCTCGCCTGCGGCGCACATTTCGCCGAGCCGCTTATACAGCCCTTTCACGTCGCGCCCTGCGGCGAGGGCTATCGCCGCGTCAGGCTTTGCGCGGACGATATCCTTTATCTGCCGCGCGGCCTGTTCTTCTATCTCAGATGCTTCACCCTTGATAATTTTCAATTCAGACATCCCCTATAATTTCACGCTCACCGGGAACACTACCATTATTAAGTTTATCTGTCAGGAGCGTTCCCCATGGCAATAATAATCATCAGGACAATAATAATATATCTCGCGCTGCTCGTCACGATGCGTGTTCTCGGCAAGCGGCAGCTTGGAGAATTGGAGCTATCGGAGTTCGTCGTCGCCGCGCTCATCGCGGATCTCGCCTCGCACCCGCTCCAAGACCTCGGCATACCGATGATAAACGGCCTTGTGCCGATCTTCACGCTCTTCTGCTGCGAGGTGCTCATCACGGGTCTGAGCCTCAAAAGCATCCGCCTGCGCGGCCTTCTCTTCGGCAAGCCGAGCTTTCTCATCGTGCGCGGAAAGATCGATCAGGCGGAGATGCGCAAAAGTCGCTTCACATCCGAAGAGCTGATGCAGGAGCTGCGCAGCAAAAGCTGCACGAATATAAGCTCCGTCGAGTACGGCATACTCGAAACCGACGGCACACTGAACGTCATCCTCTTCCCTGCCGAGCGCCCCGCGACAGCCGGGCAGCTTGGGATAAGCACGTCCGACGGCGGCTATCCGAGCATCGTCATAAACAACGGGCGCGTGATAGACACGAACCTGCAGAAGCTCGGCCTTGACCGGAACTGGCTCAGCGCGGAGCTGAAGCGTCAGGGCAGGGGCAGCGAAAAGGACATCTTCCTTATGACCGTGAACCAGAGCCGCGAGGTCTATATCTCCGTAAAGGAGGCAGTGCAATGAAAAAGGAAGTTATAGCAGGTGCGGTACTCGCGCTGCTCATCGCGCTGTCGGCATGGAACATATATTCCATCGACGCGCTGACCGACGGCATCGGCGATTCCCTGCGCATGTCACAGGCGCTCGCGGACATCGGCGACTTTGACAGCGCCAAAATCGAGCTCGACAAAGGTCTCAGGCTCTGGCTGAATGCCGACGGCTATACTCATATCTTTCTCCGCCACCCGGAGATCGATTCGACCACCGACGCATTTTATGAGCTTCAGGAGCTGCTACTTGACGGCGGCGGCGACGGCTGTGCCGCAGCCTATGACAAGCTGCGCTATCACCTGGAGAGCATCCGCAGCATGGAGCACATCTCTATCGGGAGCGTGCTGTGAATATACAGATCACTTATCGGTGAGGAGCTTTGTCAGCTCCTCCATGAAGGTGTTGATATCCTTGAAGCTGCGGTAGACCGACGCGAAGCGGACATATGCCACCTCGTCCACATTCTTGAGGCGGGACATGACCATCTCGCCGATATCGACCGTCTTGACCTCGCGCTCAAGATTGCTCTGGAGCTCCTGCTCTATATCGTCTGCAATACCCTCAAGCGTCGCGAGCGGTACCGGGCGCTTCTCGCAGGCTCTTACCATGCCGTTTATGAGCTTGACCTTATCGAAGGACTGGCGGCTCCCGTCGCGCTTGACGACGACCAGCGGCAGTCTCTCAATGATCTCATATGTAGTAAAGCGCTTCTGGCAGGCAAGGCACTCACGGCGGCGGCGTATCGTCGCGCCCTCCTCTGCCGGGCGTGAATCGATGACCTTGCTCTCGGTATATCCGCAAAACGGGCATTTCATATATTTTTCTCTCCCAATCCCCAAAAATAGCGACTGTATTATATCATAGGAAGTTCCGCATTTCCACAGTAATTATAAACAATTACGGCTTTCCTGTACAGTCAGCTTCCACAAAAGTTATGTAATTTTGTTTCTGTAAACTATTTTACGTTAATTATATTAAGTAAATAAAATTACGTATACCTACATTTTCCCCCACGTACCGCACGCAAAACACCCCTGAGCTTCACACGAAGCTCAGGGGTGTTTTAGGTCAATTCAGCGTATTTTACCGGCGGCTTGGGCTATTTTCTTCCATCTCGTATGATTGCTCTTGATCTGTTCAGATGTTTTCTGATCAACAGAGCACCTGTTCAGCGGTTCTTCCAGTCTGAAAACTTCCGCTGATCTTCTGAACTCTTTCTTCCGCAAGGGGTCATTCATCATTGCTTCGCATCGGTAGAGCAGTTCATCGGCATATTTTTCAAGGATAATGGCCGCCGCGCCGTACATATCGTCTCTGTCCTCACTGTGCAGCACAAGCTCAAGCAGCGTGTCAAAGTCCGGAAGAGGAGCCTTGTAAAATCCGTTTTCTTTTCCCCAGCCGAAATCGTATAGCTCAGTCTTTACCCATATCGAATTATCGTTCGGATCAATTGCCGTGCCGGAGTCTTTTGGAATCAGCCCGAAATCAAGAGCGCTGCATTTATTGAATCTCACGCTCATCACGAAATATTTTCCCATCGCTTCACCTGTATTTACCGGTTTATTCTTTTCTCCGTGAACGTCATATTTTCTATCCACAACTCAAGTTCCCGGTCTATCTGCTCCCGCCATTCTTCCGGGAAGTACTGCTTTACTTCCTCGTATATTTTGGGACTGTACTGGAAATATGCTATGTAATCTCGCTTCTTCTCAAGCTTTCGCATGAAAACGCATTTCTCGCTTTCCCGGAGGCATCTCTTGGCAAAATAAATCCAAAATGTATTCTGTGTGTCGGGCGACGATACGTTGGCAATGGCCACGCCATAATCTACAAAATCATCCCAGGAGAATGCATATGTATGCTTTGGCTCATACATGGTTATCCCTGTATACGATATAGAGAATCTATATGTAGACATGCTTGTAAACATACAGATGATGCCAAGGATTATAGCTGTAATAAACATCGTAAAAATTACATATGCTGCCCAGTTTAATTCCACTTTCCATACTATGACTATAGTCACTACAAACGCCGTGCACAGAAGCACAAACACAAACGCGGCAGTCACTGATGCCCCGGTTATGTATGAGACCCTGTACTTTTTCACGTCGTCCCTATCTTCTCGACATCGCATCATCGGTCACCCCTAAGTAAACTTCTAATAATCTTTTGTCTACCTTCAACGCCGTTCATGACAAGCTATACTCCCTGTCCACCGTCTCCCCGGAAGGAATCCAAGGGAAACCATCGCAATGGTTTCTCTTGGCCGGTTCAAGGGTGGAGGTTTTTAGGAGGCGGGGAAAGCGGAATCCCCGCCTCCTAAACGTGTCTTTGGTGACTTTCTACACGCAGAGAAAGTCACCCCGCGGAGCGACCGGCAGTCGGTCACTGCAAATGAGCCAACCTAAGCCGCCACATTACCGCAAAACCCCGGTCCCGCGCAAAAAGCGCAGGGCTGGGGGTTTTACTGCATATCCGTTTATCTTCTCCTGTCGCGGCTGCTGACCATGATGATAAGCCGCAGCAGCTGCATGAGCGTCACGGCAAGCGCCGCAACGTAGGTCATTGCCGCCGCGCGCAGCACGCGGCGCGCACCAGTAAGCTCGTCGCCGTAAAGAATGCCCATGCTCTCTATCGTCTGCATCGCGCGGCTGCTGGCGTTAAACTCCACCGGCAGCGTCACGAGCTGGAACACTGCGCACAGGGCGAAGCACGCAACCCCTATATACGCCAGATATATGAAGTCCGGCGCGACGGAGCACAGCAGCAGCCCCGCAAGCACGAGCGGCCAAGAGAGCTTCGAGCCGAAGTTCGTGACCGGGATGATAGCCGAGCGTATCTTCACCGGCACATAGTCCTGCGCGTACTGTATCGCATGGCCGACCTCGTGGCACGCAACGCCGATAGCCGCCGTCGACGTGCCGCTGTACACATCCGCCGACAGGCGGATCATGTTCGCCTTGGGGTCATAATGGTCGGTAAGCTCGCCTTCTATCTGCTGTATGGCGACGTTCTGAAGCCCGTTCGCGTCCAGCACACGGCGCGCGGCCTGAGCGCCGGTCATGCCGCGTGAGTTCTGCTGGCGTGAATATTTATTATAGGTAGATTTCACATTCGCGCTTGCCCACATCGTGAAGAGCACCGCGGGCAGCACAAGGATTATATATGTCCAGTCGATATACATTGTTTTCCTCCAGAGGCGGACTTGTCCGCCATAAAAGCTTTTTCATTTCTGAAAATATTATACCCTTTTCTCTTTACGCGCGCAAGCGGCACGGCGCGCCGTCTGCCGCATTTTACGCTTCTGTCCTGTAATATTAAGGAAATGTTCACAGTTCCCGCGCGCCGCCTTTAGCTCCGCTTTAGCTTGGATAATTAGAGTATGCTTATCACAATTCCATGCAGGAAAGAGGTACCATTATGAAGCAGGATCGGCGAAGCACCAAGCTCAGCGACGACGATGTTGAAACTCTCGACATCCCCGACGGCGTGGAGCTTGAGGAGATAAAGGCCGATGACGACGAGAGCCGCACCGACGACAGCAGCACACACCTTGCAGCGCGGCTCCTCGGTATGCCGCAAAGGCTGAGCGCAATAATCATCGAGCCTGTCAGTGAAAACGAGGGACTCCTGCTCATCCCACTCGCAGCGGTGCAGGAGGACGCGAACGGGATATACGTCTGCACCGGCTACGACAAGAGCAGCGATGAGGCGACAGATCCCATTGAGATAACGACCGGCCTGTCGGACGGAGAGAATGTTGAAGTCCTCTACGGGCTCTCTGAGGGCGACACGGTATATTACCGCTACGCGGACACGCTGGAATACAGCTTTGTGAAATAAGCGGCGGTACCGCAATAATAAAACCAAGCAGAGAGCTCCGTATAATTCGGATCTCTCTGCTTGCTTATGTTTTAATATACCGCGATGCCCGTCCCGCGCCTATCCGCTTTACGGCGCCAGCACGAACCATTTCGCCGAGGACTGCCTCAACTGTCGTTGGGCTGACATCTGGGAGGATTTTGCATATCTCAGCTTTCGATATCGGTGTCAGGCTGCTCAGAACAGTCGCTTCAATGCGGGCTTTCTTTGTTACCTTCTTCCCGTTGACAACAGCAAAGCGCTTATCCAGCTCTTTATAGCACATATACAGAGTGGAGAGGAAGTTTTCCATGAACGGGAAGTAGGAGTTTTCGTTCGTATCCCACCCTGCTGAGGACTGCCGCAGCGCCTCATAATAATACGCCTTGTAGTTATTGATCTGTTCTTCAAATGACACGTACTTACCTGCATCAAAGCCGTTTTTATACAGCAGCAGGAGCGAAAGCAGCCGGGACATTCTGCCGTTGCCGTCTCTGAACGGATGGATGCAGAGGAAGTCCAGAATCACACAGGGGATCAGCAGAAGCTGATTGATGTTTGCGTCACACCGAGCGTCAAAATAGGCAAGCTCCAGCTGCTCCATAGCTTCCCGAGTTTCACTTGCAGGGGTTGGACGGAAGCGGACGCGGCGGTTCCCATCAGCATCAATTTCCAGAATCACATTGTCGTCAGTCTTATACTTCCCGCCGTATTCATAGCCAGTAAAGCCCATCATCACTTCGTGAAGCCGAAGAATATCTCTCTGGCGGAAGTCGATATGCTCATATCCCGAATGAATTTCATTCAGGGCGTCCCTGTACCCGGCGATCTCCGCCTCGTTGTGGTTCAGCGGGGCACTGTTCTGATTGACAATAGCGGCAATACGCTCATCGCTTGTAACAATGCCCTCGATAGCATTGGAGCTCTTGATCGACTGTATCTTTGCGACAGCTTCCAGTTCCGTAAAAATCTTCGTGTATTCTTCCCTGCGCATGCCTGCCATGGTTTTCAGCGCAGTTATATTTGAAGTCAGATTCACAAGATTTGCAGGCAGCAGCCCATTATTCAAAAAAGAGTAATCAAATTTTCTCATATAAGCCCAGCCTTTCTGCATCTAAGTATAACATATTATATGCATAAAAGCAAGCAAGTACCGTAATCATCTGCATATAATCCGGACGAATATATGTAGATAAATACGGCGTACACGATCCAGACCGCTACGCGGACACGCTGGAATACAGCTTTGTGAAATAAACAATGCCCCGCCGGGAAACCGGCGGGGCATTGTTTATCAGCTTTTCCTCAGTGTATCCGTACCAGCTTGCCGACGACGACATAGCGCCCGTCGTCGATCTCATAGGTGCAGGTGGAGAGAGTGACGACCTTGTCCTCCGCCGAGACTTCGACATCGGACTTAAAGGTGGACATGGACTTGATGGTCTCGATATAGTGCAGGAACTGCTCGTCCTCATCAAAGGTGTTGGCATACGCGAAGGACGTAGGCTCAGTCACAAAGCCCGCGATCAGGTCGAGACGGTAATGATAGTTCTCGGTGCTGATGTAAATGCAGGGGTGGTCGGGATAATAGCTCTCGTCACGGTAGTTCCTGAGGCTTGCGAACATAGAGCCGTCGTTCATGTTATGGCCGTAGACGAGAGTATTTTTATCCGAAAAGTCGGACGCGCACTTGGTGTCGATAAAGATAGTGCCGTTTGCGTTATAGGACTCATCATAAAGATGATCGAGGTACCAGAAATTATTATCGGTATAGGCGATGGGGTAATTGATCTTGGTATCCGGGGAATATATCCAGCCGACAACATCGGGGTACTGCGCATGCAGAGCCGCAATGTCCACATCGATTGGCGAGACCTCAGGGTCGATACCGTCACCGACATCTGCGGAGGGCAAAGGCGTCGGTGAGGTCGAGGTCGTATTCGTGAACTGCTGGGTAAGGTCGGTATAAGACTTCTCGGCCTGCTTATAGCCGTTTATAGTGGAGACTATCTTATACGCGCTGAAGCCAAACACGCCGATGAAAACGACGCACAGGACTATGAGAATTATTTTAACGGGCTTTTTCAAAAACTTCGCCGTCCTTTACATCAAGAGTTTATCGTAATTATACAGCAAAGCTCCCCAAAAGAAAAGCCCCCATTTATTCATAAATGGGGGCAAGGGATTAAGTCTTATTAAGATTTGTGCTTTGCTCGATCAGAAGAGAGCAACGACGGAGCCGTCGTAGGTCTCGGTGATGAACTGCTTGACAGCGTCAGACTGGATAGCCTTGACGAGAGCCTGGATCTTCTCGCTGTTCTCATCGCCTGCGCGGACTGCGACTACGTTTGCATAGGTCTCGGCAGCTTCGCTGTCGGTGTTCTCGGTAGCGAGAGCGTCCTTGGCAACGCTGTAACCGGCCTGCAGAGCGTAGTTGCCGTTTATGACGGCGATGGTGCCTTCGTCGCTGTTCTTGAGCTGTGCGGGAACGGTGTCGGCCTGGACAGCCTGGACATTGTAGCCGTGGTCGTCAACGATGTCGAGAACGGTGACGCCCTTTTCAAGGGAAGCGTCCTCAGGCAGCTCGATCAGGCCTTCCTGCTGGAGGAGGAGAAGTGCGCGGGTGCCGTTGCTGTCGTCAGCGGGGATGATGATGGTCGCGCCTTCGGGAACCTCGGAGATGCTGGAAAAACCGTTGCCGTAGATGCCGAACGGCTCATAGTGGATGACTGCTGCGGAGACGAGGTCGGTGCCGTTGGACTCATTGTAGCTGTTGAGGTAGGGGCGGTGCTGGAAGTAGTTTGCATCGAGAGTGCCCTCTGCAAGAGCCTGGTTGGGCAGGACGTAATCGTCATAGATAACGATGTTCAGGGTGTAACCCTCTGCTGCGAGAGCGTCCTTGACCTGCTCGAGGATCTCGGCATGGGGAACTGCGGTCGCGCCTACAGTGATCTCAACGGGCTCTGCTGCGGGAGCCTCGGTAGCTTCGGCTGCGGCGGGGGCTTCGGTGGCTGCTGCGGGGGCGGAAGAGCTGCCGCATGCGGCAAGGCTAAATACTGCTGCGAGGGTCAGGATAAGAGCAATGATCTTTTTCATTTTTAATTTCTCCTTTAATTAATCAGATAATTGATGGTTTGTTGGTTTGTGATGTGTTTTTCCTTTTCTGCGATTCAACAAGCGGCGGAGGGCCGCATTCGCAGGACAAACAACTCAGGAAAGTTCATACTTTTTACCTCCGTACCGGGCGCATTATTTGATGCGCTTATCTGTTTTACGGGCTATATATGTTCCCACTATCTGGATTATCTGAACTATAACGACCGTCAGCAGGACGCATATCCAGGTGATATCGTCGTTGCTTCTCTGATGGCCGTAGATGATGGCGATCTGGCCGAGGCCGGTGCCGCCGATGGTGGCAGCCATGGCCGAGTAGCCGAGAATCGTGACCATCGAAATGACCGCGCCCTGAATGAGAGCGGGCTTTGCTTCGGGCAGCAGCACATGGGTGACGATCTGCATATTCGTGCAGCCCATCGACTGCGCCGCTTCAATGACGCCGAAGCCGACTTCCTTGACGGAGCTTTCGACCATGCGCGCCACATAGGGGGCGGCGGCGATGACGAGCATCACGATGACAGCGCCGTTGCCGAGGCTGGTGCCGATGATGAACTTTGCGACCGGCAGCATTGCGACCATGAGGATGATGAACGGGATGCTGCGGAAGAAGTTCACGACGAAGCCGAGGATGCGGTTGACCCAAGGGGTCGGGCGGATGCCGTTGGCGTCCGTGACGGAGAGGATCACGCCGAGGGGAAGGCCGATCACGTAGGCGATCGCAGAGGAGATAAGAGTCATGTATATGGTTTCCCATACGCCGAGCTGGATAAGGCCGTTGTTCCAAAGCTTATAAAACATTTCGGAAAGCATTACTCTTCCTCCTTCCATGTGACGGGGCTGTTCTTGAGCCAGACGAGGATCTTGTCTGCCTGACGCTCATCGCTGGGCAGTTCGATTATCATGTGGCCGTATATCGCGCCGTCAAATTCGCGGGTATCGGCAAAGATTATATTCACCGGAGCCTGACACTCAAGCACGAGCTTGGAGATAATCGGCTCCTGGGAGTACTGACCGTTGAAGATAAGGCGGAGCTTTTTGCCGCCGGTGGTGTCGAGCGCCGCGCGGTCCTGCGGGATAATAAGCTCACGCGCGATCTCGGACTGGGGATTGGTGAACACGTCGCTGACCTTGCCCTCTTCGGCGATGCGGCTCTGGTCGATGACAGCGACGCGGTCGCATATGTGGTCGATGACCTTCATCTCATGCGTGATGACGATTATCGTGACGCCGAGGGACTGGTTTATCTCACGCAGCAGCTCAAGTATCGAGCGGGTGGTGTTCGGGTCGAGCGCGCTTGTGGCCTCGTCGCACAGGAGGTAGCGCGGGTTCGTCGCAAGCGCTCTCGCGATGGCGACGCGCTGCTTCTGGCCGCCGGAGAGCTGCGCGGGATAGGCATTTGCCTTGCTCTCGAGGCCGACGAGCTTCAGCAGCTCGAGCGCGCGCTTCTTTGCCTCGCCGCTCTTCGTGCCTGACATCTCGAGCGGGAAGCAGACGTTTCTCAGAACGCTGCGCTGCTCAAGGAGGTTGAAGCCCTGGAAGATCATCGAAATGCTGCGGCGCATTTCCAGCAGCTCCCTGCGGGGAAGGACGGTCATGTCCTTGCCGTCGATAATAACGTGGCCGGAGGTGGGACGCTCAAGGAGGTTTATGCAGCGCACCAGAGTGCTCTTGCCTGCGCCGGACAGACCGATGATGCCGAATATCTCGCCGTCGTTAATGGTAAGGTTAATGTCGCGCAGAGCCTCGACCGTGCCGGAGGCTGAGGAAAATGTTTTGCTCAGGTCCTTGATCTCTATCATTGAGCCGCTTCCTTTCAACAAAAAACCGGACTTGGAAAACTCACTTTGTTTTCCAAGCCCGGTGTTAATCACGTTCTTATCAGGCGGGTATGAAACAAGGCGAGTCACATTTTTGCGCGCGCATCATCATGCACATGCTGAACATGCACATCATACCCATCATCATGCTGTTGGCGGTGAACTTACGCATATGACCCGTGTCTCCTTCTTTCTTTGATGGTGTGATTATATAACCGGTTTTTTCCGTTGTCAACAGGAAATTGCAAACTCTCCGAAAATAACAGAAAACCTATCTGCTCACTCGGATTATATGGCACAATTCACAAAACCGGTACCGCGTATTTGGCGATTCTGCGAGAGTTCCCCTCGCTCACTCTTCTTTATTATCGCAGCTGTGACGGCAGCGCGCGCAGTCTCCGCAGCAGCCGGAGCCGCTGCCGCAGGAGCAGCCGCCCTTTTTATGCGCGGTGCGCCATGCGAGCACCAGCAGCACGGTAACGACCAGCAGTATGATTATATCCAGCGGCTTCACACGATCACCCTTATCACGTTATAGATCACAAACGCCGTCAGCCACGCGACCGAGCACTGCATTATGACCACGCCTATCGTCTTCACGGCCGAGCCGAGCTCGCGCCGAATGGTCGCCACGGCGGCGACGCATGGGGTGTACAGCAGTGTGAACACCAGAAAGCTCACCGCAGTTATGGGATTGAACACCGAGCCGAGGGCGGAGCTGAGATTCGCAACGTTCGTCCCGAGGAGCACTGCGAGTGTAGAGACGACGGCCTCCTTCGCCGTGAAGCCGGAGATCAGCGCCGTGACCATGCGCCAGTCAGCAAAGCCGAGGGGACGGAACACCGGCGCGATAAGCTGCCCGATGAGGGCAAGCAGGCTGTCTGCGCTGTCAGCAACGACGTTCAGGCGCGTGTCAAAGGTCTGGAGGAACCAGATGAGCACGGTCGCCATAAATATGACGGTGAAGGCACGCTCGAGGAAATCCTTCGCCTTTTCCCAGAGCAGAAGCCCCACGCTCTTGAGAGACGGCATGCGGTAGTTCGGAAGCTCCATGACAAACGGCACGGGCTGGCCGCGGAAGGCCGTGCTCTTGAGAATGAGCGCGACGATGATGCCCATGACGATGCCGAGCGCGTACAGGCAGATCATCGCAAGGCCGCGGTTTTGCGGGAAGAAGGCCGCGGCAAACACCGCATATATTGGTATCTTTGCAGAGCAGCTCATGTACGGCGTGAGGAGTATGGTCATCTTCCTGTCGCGGTCGGAGGAGACGGTGCGCGTCGCCATGATGGCGGGCACCGAGCAGCCGAAGCCGATGAGCATCGGCACGAAGCTGCGCCCCGAAAGGCCAAGCTTTCTCAAGGGTCTGTCCATAACGAAGGCCACGCGCGCCATATAGCCCGTGTCCTCAAGGATGGAGAGGAAGAAGAACAGCGTCACGATTATCGGCAGGAACGACAGCACGCTCCCGACCCCGGCGAAGATACCGTCGATCACCAGCGAGTGGACGACCGGGTTTATCCCATACGCCGTAAGTCCACGGTCGACAAGGCCGGTCAGCGCGTCGATACCGAGGCTCAGCCAGTCCGACAGCGCCGAGCCGATGACATTGAAGGTGAGGTAAAAGATCAGGAACATTATCGCAAGAAAAGTCGGGATCGCCGTATACTTTCCGGTGAGCACCCTGTCCATGCGCACCGAGCGCGCGTGCTCCCGGCTCTCGTGGCATTTCACAACGGTCTTTGAAACGACGCCCTCAATGAAGCTGTAGCGCATATCGGCAAGGGCGGCGTTGCGGTCAAGCCCGGACTCGCTCTCCATCTGCACGATGCAGTGCTCCAGCAGCTCCCGCTCGTTCTCGTCCAGCTCCAGCCTGCCGGCAAGCTCCGGGTCACCCTCGATGAGCTTCGCCGTGCAGAAGCGGGAGGATACGCCGAGCCTGTCGGCATGATCCTGAATGAGATGGATGACCGCGTGGATGCAGCGGTGGACAGGCGAATCGTCCGCGCAGAAGTCCGTCACTCCGGGCAGCGCCTTTTTCCGCGCGGTGTCGACTACGCGGTCGATAAGCTCGGACACGCCCTCGCCCTTCACGGCGCTGATTGGCACGACCGGTACGCCGATGAGACGGCTGAGCTGCTGCACATCGACCGTGCCGCCGTTTGCGTAGACCTCGTCCATCATGTTGAGCGCGATGACCGTCGGCACACGCAGTTCGAGAAGCTGGAGCGTAAGGTAGAGGTTGCGCTCGATATTCGTCGCGTCGATTATATTAATGATGCAGTCGGGCTTCTGGTTGATGATGAAGTCGCGCGAAACTATCTCCTCCTGCGTATACGGGCGCAGGGAGTATATGCCCGGCAGGTCGACCACAGAGCAGTTCTTCACTCCCTTTACCTCGCCGGACTTCTGCTCGACTGTGACGCCGGGGAAATTGCCGACGTGCTGGTTCGAGCCGGTCAGGGCATTGAAGAGCGTGGTCTTGCCGCAGTTCTGGTTTCCGACAAGCGCAAAGATCATTTTGAACCGACCTCCCGCACCTCTATCTTTTTCGCGTCCTCGATGCGCAGCGTCAGCTCATAGCCGCGCACGCGGATCTGTATCGGGTCGCCCATCGGCGCGATCTTCTGAAGCGTGACCTCCGTGCGCGGGATCAGTCCCATGTCCAGCAGGCGGCAGCGCAGCGGCCCCTCGCCGCCGACGGCGGTGATAACGGCGGAAGCGCCGGTCTTAAGCTCATCCAAAGTCATATATGCAGCCCTCGTCTTTATATTCTTTATGTATAATAAGTTAGCCTTAGCTAACTTTGAATGTTATCATCCGCATATGCCTTTGTCAATACCGGAAGAAAATTTCTCTATAAAAGAAAACGCACTCCCCATAACGTACAGGGAGTGCGCAAAAATATCTGCTCAGCTCAGCGCCGAGAACACGCGGGCGATGGGAGAATCGGAGGAGACGACAAGCGTCTTTTCCCCGTCCTTGATGGAATTGCGCGCCATGTCGAGCGCACGCATGAACTCATAGAAGTCCGCTTCCGCCGGGGTATCGTACACCTCGGAGAGGATGCGCATGTACTCCGCTTCGCCCTCAGCCTTGAGCTTCTCAGCCATTGCGTTTGCCTCAGAGAGTGTTATCTGCACGGTCTTGTCCGCTTCGTTGCGGATCTGCTTTGCCTCGGCTTCGCCCTCGGCGGAGAAGGACGCGGCGATGTTCCCGCGCTCGGAGATCATGCGCTCGTACACGGCGGCCTTGTTCTCGTCCGGCAGGTCGAGCCGCTTCGTCTCGATGGCGAGCACGGTTATGCCATAGGCGTCGAAGGTGTCGCCGACGTTGTCCATTATCTTCTGAGCAAGCAGCCCGTCGCGCCCGGAGATCACGTTCTCCTGCTTCATGGAGCTGATGACGGTCTTGAGGCTGTTATAGACAATGGTGTCGATACGGTACTCGGCGTTCGCGATGTTGCCGGAGAGGGTCTTTATGAACAGCAGAGGATCGTCGATGCGCCAGAGTACGAAGCTGTCGGCGACCATGGATTTCTTGTCACTCGTGATAACGTCGCTCACGGCGAGGTCATAGAGCATCTCGGTCTTGGGCAGGGTGCTGACCGACTGGATAAACGGCAGCTTCATGCTCAGTCCCGGCTCGTCCACGACCTTGACCACCGCGCCGAACTGGCGCACGATGGTGTATTCATTCGGCTGGGTCGTATAGAAGCAGCCGCCGAAGAGTATGACCGCCGCGATCACCGCGATTATCGGGAGTATTATTTTCTTTTTCATCAGTTTTCTCCTCCCATGTCGACACTGGCAAAGGGGCTCAGCGGAAGCGCGGTCTGCACGCCGGTGTTCTCATCGACGATATAGAGCTTTATGCCGGGCAGTATCTCCTCCATCGCCTCGTAATAGAGCCGCTGCTTTGTTATGAGCGGGTACTTTTCATATTCGTCAAACAGCGATTTGAAGCGCGCGGCCTGACCGTTGGCCTCGTTTATCTTGCTTTCCTTGTAGCCTTCGGCGCTCTTGATGATCTGGTCGGCGTCCGCGTTCGCGGCGGGGATGACCTCGTTTGCGTACTTGCGGGCGTTGTTCACCGCGGTGTCGGCCGACTGCTTGGCTGTCTCGACCGCGGTAAAGGCCTGCTGCACCTCGACCGTGGGCGGCTCCGCGTCCTGAATGGTGATGTTCGTAAGCTGCAGGCCGATGTCCTCGCTTTCGAGCCGCGTCACGACCTTCTGCTTTATCGCAGCCTGTATCTCGCTCTTGCCGGTGGTGATGACGCTGTCGACATCATAGAGCCCTATTGTGTCGCGGATATAGCTCTGGCAGAGCATGCGCAGGATATCGAGCGGGTCGCTGGAATTATAGAGGAATTTTATTGGGTCGGTCACCCTGTATTCCACATAAAAGTCCACGTTCACAAAGTTATAATCGTAGGTGATCATGAGCGATTCGTCCTCGACCTCCGAACCGTCCGTGCGGTAGCCGAGGGGGAAGCCCTGTATGGTCTTTGCGACCTTGGTGACGCGCTGGATATACGGGATCTTCAGCTTGAGTCCGGAGCTTGAGACCATGCTGGGCTTGCCGAAGGTCGTAATAACGGCGTACTGATCCTCCTTGAGCGTGTAGAAGGAATCGAGCGCTGTTATCACCAGCAGCACCGCCAGCAGGATAACGAGCAGGCGCTTTGCGGGCAGCTGTATGCGCTTTTTCGGCTTGGGCGCCGGGCCGCTGCTGTAGCTGCCGTCGTCGGTAAAATTCATATCTGTCCCCTTTCATGTCTTTGCGACTGTTTATACTTTGATTATACAGTATCATTGCCGGTGCGGTAAAGCAGATTTTCATGCCCTGATGCAATGTTAACAGAATGTTCCATTTTATTTTAGGTTCGCTTAAGATTTCAGGCCTACAATTTCTCATTGTTGGAAACCATGCAAAGGAGCTGATTCTTTTTGATAGAAGTAAAGCATCTGACAAAGCTCTACGGTGAACACACGGCTGTGTCGGATCTGTCCTTCACGATTGAGGACGGTCGCATATACGGCTTTCTCGGCCCGAACGGCGCGGGCAAGTCCACGACCATGAACATTATGACCGGCTGCCTTGCCGCCACCTCCGGCGACGTGAGCATCGACGGGCATGATATCTTCGAGGACGCAGGCGAGGCCAAAAAGCTCATCGGCTATCTCCCGGAGCAGCCGCCGCTGTACATCGACAGCACGCCGAGGGAGTACCTGCAATTTGTCGCCGAGGTAAAGCGCGTCGCCAAGAGCGATATCAAGCGGCAGATCGCGCAGGTTATGGAGGTCACGCAGATCACCGACGTGGCGGACAGGCTCATCCGTAACCTCTCCAAGGGCTACCGCCAGCGCGTCGGCATAGCGCAGGCGCTGCTCGGAAACCCGAAAGTCATCATCCTTGACGAGCCGACCGTCGGCCTTGACCCGAAACAGATAGTCGAGATACGCGAGCTTATAAAGAGTCTCGGGCGCGAGCACACCGTCGTCCTCTCAAGCCACATTCTCTCCGAGGTTCAGGCCGTGTGCGACACGGTGCTGATAATCTCCAAAGGCTGCCTTGTCGCCTGCGACACACCGGAGAACCTTGAAAAGCTCTTCGCCGGTAAAGCGCGCATCGAGCTTGACACCGACGCTGACAAGGCCAAGGCGCTGGAGCTTGCCGGCACCCTTCCCGGCGTCACGAAGATAGACGCGCAGCCGCACGACAATGGCTGCCGCCTGACGATAGAGCTGTCCGGGGACGACACCGGCAGCGTCTGCCGTGAGCTTTCGCTCCGCTTCGCGGGTGCGGGGCACGCGATACTCCAGATGACCACCGCCAAGGCAAGCCTTGAGGATATCTTCATCGAGCTTACCGACGGAGAAAAGGAGGCTGGCAAAGCATGAAAGCCGTATTCCGGCGTGAGCTGTCCTCATATTTCACGGGGCTTTCGGGCTATGTGTTCGGCGCGTTCCTGCTGCTGTTCGCGGGGATATACACCATGGCCTACAACATCAGAGCCGCCGTCAGCAATTTTGAATATGTCCTGAGCAGCATGTCGTTTATCTTCCTTGTCATCGTCCCTATACTCACGATGCGCGTGTTCGCCGAGGAGAAGCGGCAGAAGACCGATCAGCTCCTCTATTCCCTGCCGCTTACGATGACCGAGGTCGTGATGGGCAAATACCTCGCGATGCTCGTCATGTTCCTGATTCCGCTGTGCATCATCGGCATATACCCGGCGGTGCTCTCCCACTTCGGCAAGGTGAACCTCGCCGCGGCCTACGGCGCGCTCGTCGGCTTCTTCTTCCTCGGTGCGGCGCTGCTCGCTGTCGGGGCGTTCATCTCCTCGGTCACGGACAGTCAGGGCGTTGCGGCGGGGCTGTGCTTTGCGGCGCTGCTCGTGAACTACTTCCTCGCGAGCTTATCCAGCTTCTTTTCGTCCACAGCCTTCGCGTCCTTCGCGGCGCTGACCTTTGCCGTGGCGGCGCTGGCGCTGATATTCTATCTGATGACCAAGAGCGGTTTTGCCTCGGCGGTCATCTTCATCGCGTCCGAGGTGCTCGTCTTTGTGTTCTACACATTCAAGAAAGACAGCTTCGAGGGACTGTTCCCGAATATACTCTCAAGCCTGTCGCTCTTCGCGCGCTTTGAGCAATTCGTGAGCGGCATCTTTGATGTGACCGCGATAGTGTTCTATATCACCGTGGCCGCCGTGTTCCTGTTTCTCAGCGTACAGGCCATGGAAAAGAGGAGGTGGAGCTGATGAAAAAGAACGATACCGCAAATCGCCCGTTCTCTTCGCTCAGCACCCGCAGCTTCCACGCGGGCGGCTACAGCGTCGCGGCGGCGGTGATAGTGCTGGCGATAGCCGTCGCGGTGAACGCCCTCGTCGGCAATCTCCCCTCGACATATACGAAGCTCGACACTACCGCAAACGGACTCTACACCGTCTCCGAGCAGACGGAAAAGGTCTTATCCGGGCTGGATGAGGACATTGACATTTATTGGATCGTCCAGAGCGGGTACGAGGACTCGAACATTGCGACGCTCCTTGACCGCTACAGCAGCCTGAGTGATAAAATAAGCGTGACGAAAAAGGACCCGGATGTTTACCCGACCTTCGCCAAGCAGTATTACGACGGGCAGCTCTACAACAACTCCCTCGTCGTCTGCCGCGGCGACCGTTACCGCTACATTGACTACAACAGTATCTACGAATACGACTATTCCGATTACTATTCCGGCGGTTCAGTCAGCCAGAACTTCGCCGGTGAGGGTGAGCTCACGAGCGCCATCAGCTACGTCGTGAACGACGCCATGCCGACGCTCTATATCCTCACTGGGCACGGCGAAGCGGAGCTGAGCTCCACGTTCAAGACCGCGATTGAGAAGCAGAATATCCAGACCGAGAGCCTGTCCCTGCTGACGGTCGAGGCCGTACCGGAGGACGCGGGGGCGCTGCTTATAAACACTCCGCAGAGCGATATCTCCGAGGACGAGGCGCAGAAAATTGCGGATTATCTCGCCTCCGGCGGCAGGCTGATGCTCGTCACCGATCCGCCGAAGGACGGGGCGCTCACGAACCTTGAAGCGCTCATGGCGGGCTACGGCGTTGAAGCCGTCGACGGCATCGTTGTCGAGGCGAACCAGAATAACTACGCATGGGGTACGCCCTATTATCTGCTGCCCGACCTCAAGAGCCACAGCATCACCGAACCGCTCATTGACGGCGGCTACTATGTGCTGCTGTCCATCGCGCACGGGCTGCGCATGAGCGATACACTTCCCGACGGCGTAACGGTCGATACCCTGCTCAGTACCTCCTCTTCCGCGTACTCCAAGGCCGCGGGCTATGACAGCACTACCTACGAAAAAGAGGACGGCGACATTGACGGCGCTTTCGCGCTGGGCGCTGCCGTCACCGCCGAGAATGACGACGGCAGCACGGCGCAGATAGTCTGGGTATCCTCGGGCGCACTGCTGGATGAGCAGAGCAGCTCGATGGTCTCGGGCGGAAACCTCGACCTGTTTCTCAACGCTATCAGCTGGATGTGCGGCCATGAGGACGGCATATCCATCCATTCAAAGAGCATGAACTATGAATACCTCACGATAAGCAGCTCAAGTGCCTCGGTGATGACCGCGGTCATTATCTGGCTGATCCCGGCGCTGTACCTCGGTACAGGCGTCTGTGTATGGCTCAGAAGGAGGCGCAAATGAAAAGGGCAAAGAAACTGCTTATTCTCCTCGGTGTGCTCATCGTGGTGTGCGCCGCGGCCTTTGCCGCGTCAAAGCTTAACCCGGAGCTGAACACCGGTAATGACGACACCGACGGCTCCGCCGTGTTCACGCTCGATGCCGACTCCGTGACCGCGCTGAGCTTCAAGTACACGGGCAGCCTCAGCTTTGAGCACGATAATGGCACATGGTACTCCAATGACGATCCTGACTTTCCGCTTGACAGCTCGCGCATTGACCGCATGGTGAGCGCCATCAGCAGCATCAGTGCCAAACGCACGATAGACCAGCCCGCCGCGCTCTCTGAGTACGGGCTGAGTGACCCGATATGTCAGGTGACTGTCGATACCGGCAGCGGCGAACAGTCGGTGCTCTCCTTCGGCAATGAAGCGGAGCTCGGCGGCAGCCGCTACATGTCCATCGGTGACGGCAAGGTGTACCTTGTCGACAAGAACATCATCGACAGCTTTGACTGCGCTCTTTATGATCTCGTCACCAAGGAGCTGCTGCCGGACATGAGCAATATCGTGAGCTTCACGGTCGAGTCCGGCGACAGTCACTACGAGCTTGACTATATCGAAAACAGCGGGCTTGCCTACAGTGACGGCTACGTCTGGTTCTATAAGGATGGGGACGATTACCTGACGCTCGACACTGCCCTGACGAATGCTTTCACCGGCAAGATAACCGGGCTTGCATGGGGCGAGTGTGTCAACTACAAGGCAAACGACGATGACCTCAAGGCCTACGGTCTGGCAGAGCCCACGGCCGTTGTCAAGGTGGACTACATCGAAAGCTCCGAGGTCGCCACAAACATGACCGACAGCGACGGCAACACTATATACGACACTCAGGAGACCGAGCACACTTTCAGGCTTGAGACAGGCAGCTATATTGACGATAAGTGCTATGCCCGCATCGCGGGCTCGCAGATGGTGTACCTCATCGACGGTACGATCTGTGATAATCTCCTACATGCGACGTACGAATCTCTCCAGCCGGACGAAGTCCTCGACATGGATTGGGACACTGTTGACTCCGTGGACGTTGACCTTCCCGGTGATTCCGTCTCGTTTACGAAGAGCGCGGGCGCGGACGGCGAGACCGTATGGCTGCTTGACGGCGAGGAGACAGAGCTTCAGCCTATCCTCGACCGGCTCAATGAAATGCTCCCGAGCGACAGCGGCAGCGAGAAGGAGCCTGACATGAGCATGCTCCTGCGCTTTACCTTCCACCGCAATACGGATAAATTCAAGACCGTCGTGCTGGAGTTTTACGATTACGACAGCGGCAACTGCCTTGTCTCTATCGACGGCACGGCACGGCTCCTCGTCTCGCGCTCTGACCTCAGCGCACTGCTTGAGAGCGTCCGCGCGCTGCTGTGATAAAAGAGATCTCTGCGCCAAAAGAACAAGTAAATCAAAAAGCACCGGGCTGGATCAGTCCGGTGCTTCTTCTATTATCCGCATTTATGTCTGCTCATACGCCATCTGGGCTGCGCCCCAAAGAGCGTCATGCGCGGGAGGAACGATCTCAGCCGTGCCCTCCAGCTCACGGCAGACAATGCCGCTATATACGTTATCCGACGCGAGCAGGCCGCCGAGGAGCGCCGTGCGCAGTCTCGCCATGCCGAGCCGCCGGGACAGCGCCTGCACAAGCTCCCTCAGCTCCCGAGCCTCGCGGCGGAGGATCTCAAGGCTCGTCTCATCGCCTGCCGCGGCACACTCTATGACAGTCTCCGCGAAGGACGCGATATCCGCCTTGCCGGCCTTACTGTATACATACTCTATAAGCTCTCCGATACCTTGTGGGAAACGGCCAAGCACCGCGCGGCTCAGCGCGCTCGGCTCGCTGCGTCCGTCGGCACTGCGCACAGCCTCCCGCAGGGCATCGCACCCGATGGCGTAACCGCTGCCGACATCGTCGAGAATATGCCCGTATCCGCCGCAGCGCGCCGATACGCCGTTACTGTTGACGCCGAAGCATATCGACCCCGTGCCGGCGATGAGGACACAGCCCGCGCCGTCCATCGCGCCGCGCAGTGCGATCTCATGGTCGCCGCAGAGACGCAGCGCGCCGCGGAAATGCGCGAGTTCAAGCTGCCGGTGTATTATCCGCTCTGTCTGCGGAAGCGATAATCCCGCTGCACCGATGCACAGCGCGGCGCACCCGCTCATATCTCCGCAGGCGGCAAACACCTCGTCCAGACGCGCGCTGAAAGCGTCCGCGCCGATGGCGGAGATGTTGAACGCGCCGAAGCTCTCACGGCGGATAAAGCTATTATCCGCATCACGTATTTCAAGGCGCGTCGATGTGCCGCCGCCGTCTATTCCAGCAATGAACATATCTCTCCCGCTCCTCACAGTCTGACGGGCATCACGCCGCCGCATTCCCCGCCGGAGAATACCTCGGAGAGCGCGGCGAGGCTGTCCGCCGTATAGTCCCACGCCGCGACACGGTGTATGCCGCGCGGGAGCATGGCAAGGTCATAGGGATTTCTCAGGGCGGCGACGGTCATGTCATGCCCCGACGCAGCCAGTGCGCGGGCAAGGGCGAGCTGCCCCTCATAAATATGGGCATTGCACGTTGACATTATTATGCTTCCGCAGCCCTTGGCGCTCTCGACGATGCGCGCGATATCCGACGCGTCCGGGTCAAGCGGGCAGGTGACATATTTCCCGCCGAAGCGGCGGTGCATATACTCGGCAAACGGGAGTGCGTCTGCGCTGTCATTCGCCGCCTGAGTGACGCGGTAATCGGCGCAGCCGCAGAAGAAGGTATTCTCATCCGCGCGGCTGACAGCGCCGTCGAGCGCGGTTATGGCACGGCGGGAAATATCCCGCGCCGCGGCGAAGTCCTCCGGGCGGCCGCACAGCTCGGGTTCCGCGTCCGCAAAGGCATACTTTGCCTTTGAGCTGAGGATGCGATCAACGCTCTCTGCCATATCCGTTTCGTCGAACTCGCCGCGCTCGGCGGCGGCAAGCACCGCCGCGGCGCTCTCGCGCTGGAGATCGATATCGCTGCTCACGAAGACGATATCCAACCCGGCACGGAGCGCAGTGACGACGCCGTCTGCGGTGCCGTAGTGTTTGCGTATCGCGTCCATCACCATGCAGTCGGAGAGCGTCAGACCATTGAAGCCAAGCCGCCCGCGCAGTATGCCGCGCATGATCGTGGCTGACATCGTCGCGGGGACGTTTTCTTTCTCGATCTGAGGAAAGAGGATGTGGCTGCTCATGATGGCAGGGATGCCCGACTCTATCGCGGCACGGAACGGCAGAAGCTCGGTCTCCTCAAGCTCCGCAAGCGGCTTGTCTATGCACGGCAGGCCAAGGTGTGAGTCGACCGCGGTATCGCCGTGGCCGGGAAAGTGCTTGCCGCAGCATAGAACTCCCGCATCGGCATATCCGCGCACGGCCTCACGGGCAAGCGCGGCGACGCGCGCGGCGTCATCGCCGAAGCTGCGCACCCCGATAACGGGGTTGCGGCGGTTGCTGTTGACATCCAGCACGGGCGCAAGGTTGAAGTTCACGCCCACGCCGCGCAGCTGGCGCGCGGTTATCGAAGCGGCGGTATACGCGTCCCCGATGCGCCCCGTCGCGGCGATGGCCATGTTGCCCGGAACGTTCACCGCGTCTGGCGCAAGGCGCGTGACCATGCCGCCCTCCTGGTCGATCGTGATGAAAGCCGGGTGTCCGGTCTCGGCAATAATGAGCGACTGGAGCTCCCGGCAGAGCCGGCGGAGCTGGTCGTTGTTTTCAATATTCCGTCGGAACAGTATGACATTGCTGATCTTATATTCGCACACGAGCGCGGCAAAATTCTCAGGGATGCACGTGCCTTCAAAGCCGAAGGCGAGCCGCTGCCCAAGCAAAATTCTGTTCATGTTCTTCTCCTTCCGTACATACCATCAGTTGACAAAAACTGTTCAGCGTAATAAACTTTAAACCAATATCTGCCGCGTCAGGCGGCGAGTTGGAGGATATATGGAGCACCCGATAGAAGCGCTTATAACCAAGCCGTACCGCCTTGTCATCGGCTTTATGTCCGGCACAAGTGCCGACGGTATAGACGCTGTCCTTGCCGAAATATATGGGCGCGGCACGGCAACGCGCGTGAAGCAGCGCGATTTTGTGTTCATTCCGTTTGCGCCCGAAGTCCGCGCGGAGATACTGCGTCTTGCGAGCGGCGGCAGCGCCGCGGCGGCGGATTTCTGCCGCATGAACTTCCTTTTAGGCGAGCTTTACTGTGAGGCCGGACGCGAGCTCTGCCGCCATGCAGGAGTCAGCAAAGCGGATATCGACCTCATCGGCAACCATGGCCAGACGTTCTGGCACATACCGAATGAGGAGGAATACCTTGGTCATAGGCTGCGCAGCACGCTCCAGTTAGGTGAGGATGCGATGCTCGCAGAGGAGTTCTCCTGCCCGGTCGTCGGGGACTTCCGCGTAAGAGATATGGCGGCGGGCGGGCTCGGCGCGCCGCTCGTGCCGTATACGGAGTTTCTGCTCTACCGCAGCGAGACAGAGTGCGTCGCCCTGCAGAACATCGGCGGGATAGGAAACATCAGCTTTCTCCCTGCCGGGTGCGGGCTGGACGACGTCCTCGCGTTTGACACGGGTCCGGGCAACATGGTCATGGACGCTGTCACAGCGCGCCTAACAGATGGCGCGGCGGCCTACGACGCAGGCGGGGCGCTTGCAGCGCAGGGGCAAGTCAGCGAAAAGCTCCTGCGGCATATGCTGAACGATCCGTACCTTGCACAGCGCCCGCCCAAGACGACAGGGCGTGAGCGCTACGGCGCTGAGTACACAGCGTCGCTCTGCGCATACGCCGGGGCTGAGGGGATTCGGCTTTTGGACGTGCTCGCGACGGCGACGCGCTTTACCGCGGAGTGCATAGCCGCGGCGGTGCGGGACTATGCACCGAAGCCGCCTGCGCGGCTCATCGTCGGCGGAGGCGGCGCGCTGAACGCGGCGCTCATGCAGCACATACGGCAGCTGCTGCCGGTGTGCCGGGTAATGACGAACGAAGAACTGGGCTTTGACGGCAACGCGAAAGAGGCGCTTGCTTTTGCCATACTGGCAAACGAAGCCATCTTCGCCCACGCGAACAATGTGCCGTCCGTGACCGGGGCAAAGCACCCGGTGGTCATGGGCAAGATAAGTTTATAAAACGCTTGTCAAAAAAGTCCCATGAGGACTTTTTCGACCGCGTTTTCCGCCGAGCATTTTGAAAGCATTCAAAATGCTATTATCGAAAGCCTTGATATGTCAAGGCTTTCGACGGCGGCTTATCCAATTTGAGGTGGGCCTTGCCCCCCTCAAGCTCCCCCGCTGCTCTGTTATCAAGCTTCAAAGCATAGTTTTTGACAGCCTGATAATATAAGATAAGTCTGTAATTGTCAAAGAGGCTGTAATAGTATGCTATACGCATCGGTTACAGCCTCTTTTATTTATTCAGCGTATTGCGTCCGCGACGCGGCCATCGCTTCTGCCCAGCCGTGCCTCGGCTTCATCTGCACTGACAGAGCACAGCAGCATGACTATCGCGGTCTTGCATTTGTAGCCGCACGCTTCAAGCGCGGCGACGGCAGTCTTCTCATCCGCGCCGGTCGCTTCGCGCACGATGGAGATGCAGCGGTGCATAAGCTTCTCGTTCGAGGGCTTTACATCGACCATGAGGTTGCCGTACACCTTGCCGAGCTTGACCATCGTGCAGGTGGAGAGCATATTCAGCACCATCTTCTGAGCCGTGCCGCACTTCATGCGAGTCGAGCCTGTGATGACCTCGGGTCCCGTGTCGGGTGAGATGCCGATATCCGCCGCCCGATCTATCTCAGAGCCTGGGCAGCAGGTCAGCCCGATCACGCCCGCGCCCGCATCGCGCGCCGCTTTCATCGCGCCGAGGACATACGGCGTTCTGCCGCTCGCGGCGATGCCGACAAGCGTGTCATTCTCCGTCAGGGCGAGTTTGAGCATATCCTCTTTGCCGAGCTCTGCGCTGTCCTCCGCGCCCTCGACGGCGTTGAAGACCGCGCCTTTACCGCCGGCGATGACCGCCTGCACGGTCTCCGGCGGCACGGAATACGTCGGCGGGCACTCGGAGGCATCGAGTATGCCGAGCCGCCCGGAGGTACCGCAGCCGCAGTATATAAGACGTCCGCCGCGCTTCATGCGCGCATATATGAGGTCTATGGCGGCGGCGATCTGCGGGCATACCTTCTCCACAGCGTCGGCAACTTTCTTGTCCTCGCTGTTGATGAGGCTGACCATCTCCGCTGTCGTCAGGCGGTCGATATCGCGGCTGCGCGGGTTGCGCCGCTCGGTCGCGAGCTTCGTTATATCGGAAGTATTCATCGATATTTTCCCCTTCTCTCAGCCCTTTACCGCGCCGATCGTCACGCCCTCAAGGAAGTACTTCTGAAGCGCGAAGAACAGGATGAACATCGGCAGTGCGGAGAGCGTCGCCCCTGCCATCATAGGCGCGAGCAGAGTTTCGTTTGCGAATTTGAAGGTCTTCAGGCCGACCTGGATGGTGTACATATAATCCTTGCTCGTGACAAGGAAGGGCCAGAAGAAGGAGTTCCACGTTGAGAGGAAGGTGTTTATCGCCATGACCGCGAGCACTGTCTTTGAAAGCGGCATGATTATCTTCACGAATATGCGCAGCTGGCTGCACCCGTCGAGCTTCGCGCTCTCGATGAGCGGCGTGGGAATGCTGGTGAAAAACTGCTTTGCCAGAAAAATATTGTACGACGTGACGACGCCGGGGAGAATGAGCGCGGCATAGGTGTTCGTCATCTTCAGCTTGTTGGCGATGAGGATATAGAGCGGCACCTGCGTCACCTGATAGGGGATCATCATTGCCACAAGTATCATGCCGAACAGCCAGCGGCGGCCTTTGAAGTTGATCTTTGAAAAAGCGTAGCCCGCGAGTGAGGCAAAGATGACATTGCCGATGACCGTGAGCGAAGCGACGACGAAGCTGTTCCATATCCAGCGCACGGAATACTTATTGAAGCTGAAAAACGCCTTATACGAATCAAGCGTGAAGCGCCGCGGGATGACGGAGCGCGATGTGCCCGCCGTTGCGACGGCCGGCCCGAACGAGGACATTATCATATAGAATATCGGGAAGATCGCGATCAGCGCAAAAAGGATGAGCATCAGTGCAAGCACAGTGTTGCGGATATAGAGCTTCTTCCTGTCATTGAGATGCTGGGAATAAAGACCAGTTGTCATGCCGCACCTCCTCAGTATTCCACATCCACGCCCATCAGCTTGAACTGGAGCATGGAGATGAGCGCGATAACGATAGCAAGCAGTATGGCCTGGGCGCAGGCGAGACCGAACTTGGAATATTCAAACGCATTCTTATAGATGAGCAGGCCTATCATCGTCGTGCTGTTGTCAGGGCCGCCGCCCGTCATGAGGAAGGCGTTCTGGAACACCTGGAACGACCCGATTATCCCCGTCACGAGGAGGAAGAGCGTCGTGGGCTTGACGAGCGGGAACACGATATAGCGGATCTTCTGGAAGAAGGTCGCGCCGTCGAGCTCCGCCGCTTCAAAGTAGCTGTTGTCGATGCCGAGGAGTGCCGCTATGTAGATGATGATATTCGTCCCCTGCCCGGAGAGCAGCGCCATCAGCATCAGCGAGAGCATGGACGTTTTGCTTGATGAGAGCCAGTTCTGCGTCGGCAGCCCGAAGAACGCGAGCACCTGATTGAAAAGCCCGTCCGGCGAGGAGTCATACAGCCACAGCCACACGACGGACAGCGCCACGCCCGAGGCGATGCCGGGGAGATAGTAGATGGACTTGAACACCGACTGCACGCCTTTTTTGAACGGCAGTATCATTATCGCGATAGAAAAGGCTATCAGCAAAGACAGCGGCACAACAACGACGGTATAGACAACAGTGTTTTTGACCGCCTTGAAGAAAAGTGCGCTTTTGAAGCTGTCCGCATAGTTTTTCAGCCCGATGAATTCAGAGCCGAACGGCTTATATTTCAGAAAGCTCGTCTTGACGGCGCTGAGAACCGGGTAGAGCGTGAACACGCAGAAAACCAGCATGGCCACAAATATAAAGGCATAGCCCCACCAGTCGTCATCCTTCAGCCGAAAACGGCGGGAGCCCAGCCTCGGGCCACTGTATTTGCTCATAGCCTTTACCTCCGTACTGTTAAAATCTGCCCCACCCGGCCGAAGCTGGGCGGGGCAGAAAAATGTATTATCTCGCTTTCGGCGGTGCCGATGGCTTACAGAAGCCCGGTGACGATGCCGTCTGCGCCGAACAGCTCAACGGCGCGCTCGTTGATGGCGTCGAAGACTTCCTGGGCGGTGGCTTCACCTGCGAGCAGGGACTGGAACTTGGGCACTATGACCTCATCCATGATGGTCTTGGCGTTGGCTGCCTGCTCAACGGAAATACCGGCAGGAGGAGCGACGACGAGACCGATCTCACGGGCTGCGCATGCAGCGTTGCCCGCATCGATGCCCTCGGGGCTGACGTAAGCGTCACGGCCGGTCTGGCAGACGGGGTCGAGGAGCAGAGTGGAGTCAACAGCGGCGACGCGCTCACCGGAGCAGAGGTAATCCATGACGAGGCAGACATTCTTGAGGTGCTCGTCGGTGGTGTTGTTATTGCGCAGAGCGATGAGACCGTCGACCGTGCCGAAGCAGGACTCAGTCACACCGTCCATGGTGGGCATGGGGAGGAAGACGTAGCTCAGGGGGATGGAGTTCTCAACGGCGGTGCCGTCGTTGGCTTCAAGAGCGGCGTTGTTCTTGTTGATGTTGTTCTCGAAAAGGGGCATTGCCTTGCCGAAGATCATGGTCTTGCCCTGCTGGCACATGACCATGCGCTGACCTGCTTCAACAGCGTAGTTGGGCATGTAGCCTGCCTTGGTCATTTCCTCAATGGCGTTGAGAAGGTTGAGCATATTCTCAGAGGTGAAGGCATACTTCAGCTCAGGAGTGAAGGCATTGGTGAGGCCAGCCATAACACCCATGATGTTGGGAACGTCGGAGGCGGTGACGCCGGAGTTTGCAAACGCGAAGCCGAAGCAGTCGGCAGTGGTGCCGGCCTTGAGGATCTCAAGGAACTCCTCGTAGGTCCAGCCTTCGGTCTGGATCTTTTCGATGTCAGCACCGGCAGCTTCAAGCATCTCGCGGTTGCCGCCGATGGACTGAATGGTTATGTAGAGAGGAAGACCGTAGGGAACGTTCTCAATGGACATATAGTCCATGGCGTTCTGGTCATAATCGGCAAGCCTGTCGGCATCCATGTAGGCGGAGATATCAACGCCGAGGCCGAGGTCTACATACTGGCCGATGTTGGAGTAGGATATCTCAGCGATGTCGGGAGCTTCACCGGCATTTGCCATGGTGCTGAGCTTATCGTTATGATCGTCCCAAGAGGTCTTGATAACTTCGATCTTGATGTTGGGGTACATTGCGGTGAACTCGGCTGCCCAGGTGTCTATATCGTCCTGATAGGTGGAGGACACGGGCGGGACCATAACGGTAACGGTGTCTTCTGCAGGTGCGGCATCCTCAGCCGCGGCGGCTGTTTCTGCTGCGGCAGGCTGCTCAGCAGCGGGTGCGGCGGTCTGGCCGCAGGCGCAGAGGGCAAATACCATGCAGAGAGCAAGAAGCATTGCGATGATCTTTTTCATTAAGTATTCTCCTTATTAAAAATTTATCTTAAAACCCGGCACATGGCACAGGTAAAGACCGCAGTCAAGAATCAGCGGAGGGTGCTGTCAAAGTTCACGAAGAAGCGGTACTGGTCGCCGCGGTAGGTGGAGTACGTGGACTCGACGGGTGTGCCCTGCTCGCTGCAGACGTGCCGCTCAATATGCATTACCGCGGCTCCGCGCTCTATCTGCAGAAGCTCCGCCTGCTCGCTGTCGGCAAGCGTGGCCTCCATATACTGTTCTCCCGTGATGAGCTTTATCCCCATCTGTCTGAGCCGCCCATATATCGAGCCGTGAGCGATGTCATCATCCAGCAGTGCGCTGCACAGCTCGTAGCTCAGAGCCGTCTCCTCTATCGCAAGAGGCACTCCGTCGGCAAAGCGCAGGCGGCGGATGAGTATATAATCCTGCCCAAGGCCTATGCCAAGGTCTCTGGCAATGATATGATTCGCCTTCTGAACTCCCGCATAGAGCAGCCGGGAGCTGGGAATTTTCCCGCGGCGCTGCATATCCTCCGTGAAGCCCGTCACCTGCATCAGCGGCTGCACAAGCTTTGCCCCTGCCACAAATGTGCCCTTGCCCTGAAGCCTGTACACAACGCCCTCGACCTCCAGATCGTTGAGCGCGTGGCGCACGGTCATGCGCGTCGTGCCGTAGACAAGGCAGAAATCGCGCTCCGACGGCAGACACTGATCCGGCTTATATATGCCGTCCTTTATCTGCCGGACGATATCATCCTTTATGTATTTGTACAACGGCTGAGCCGCGGATTCTGTCATATGTATACCGTCCTTTTGACCGAGCGGGCACACGTGGTATAATCCTACTGGCATATACCAGTTGTATATATAATTATATGCCTTTTTTTAACAAAGTCAATATTGTTATGCGTGACAACGCGCCTGACGGTACATATTCAGCGTTTTGTACGGATGCCGGGTATGAAATATATATAATATGATGAATATGGATCAGATAATAACAAGCGTATAAATACGGAATACTCCGGCTGAGTCAGCCCGGGCTCCTTTTTACTTGTAGTTTTTTAGCCAGTCGATATACATTTCTATGGAGGCCGTGCCGACGACACATTAATATTGGATTGGCACGAATCGTTCATCCGTACTGTTCTGCCATGTAGATACTGGCTCTGGATTGAATGCTTGCCACGGCGGCATCCAATGAGCTCTGCCCGGCGGCATACTTTTGGGCTTCCTCCCTGATAATCGCGTCTATGCCGCTGGTCCTGGGAGCAAGAGAAGGCCCTTCCATGAGATTGACCAGTTTCTCTATGTCCTCGGGTCTTATGTCCAGCCCCTCCTTTTCATTGAGGTCAGGAAGAGCGGCTATGGCCTCTTGGAAATCGTCACGCATCACAGGCATCATAATAGCAGCGACGATATCATCGTATTCTACAGACAAAAGCGTTTTCAATAGCTGCCATGCGGCATCCTTATGCTGGCTGCTGGCAAGCATGCAGTATCCGCCGTTAGCGCCTGACAGCAGCGGTATATTCCCTTGACCGTTTGGCCAGCCCATATATTGATAGTCCTCACCGTAACGCTGGCGCATGGACTCCGCGCCGATGAAACTGACTGCGGAAAACACTGAGATGAGGTAGCGAGCACTGGACGCGCATCCGCACAAACAACGTGATCGAGCGGCTGAACCGAGAGATCCGCCGCAGGACGCGTGTGGTGGGGACGTTCCCGGACGGGAACTCTGCTCTGATGCTGGTCTGTGCGAGACTTCGCCACGTGGCGGGCACCCAGTGGGGCAACAAAAAGTACATGAATATGAAGCACTTAGAGGCTGCTTTGGACGACGCCTTCATTGCCGGCTGACTTCATTCAGCCGGAGTCTGCAAACTTTTTTGCGCATAATCCT
>ERZ827043.243-NODE-243-length-72004-cov-10.208398_pt1 | contig 72004 bp, 55 predicted proteins | sample MGYA00519923_ERZ827043 | MGnify/ENA primary metagenome ERZ827043 (study PRJEB31778, sample SAMEA3449251) | human gut metagenome | biome: human gut; feature: human-associated habitat; material: faeces | place: United Kingdom | collected 2010/2012 ... | reverse complement strand
TGATCCTTTCGTTGAAAGACGAAAGCTACTCTCCCCAGCCATCGAGAAGAGTGCATATCCCGAAGAAAAACGGAAAGACTTGACCTCTCGGCGTACCCTCTTTCGACGACAAACTGGTGCAGGAGGTAGTACCATTCGTACAATCCATTTGCCCCGTTCTTTCCGATGCATAAAACATGCTCGCCGGAACTCCCATATCCGGCTTTCAGCCGGACAATCCATCCCGGGAAACAACCCGGTGCAGGCCGCACTTGCTCGCCGGAAAACACACATAAACCCTCTTAGCCGGGAATTCCATGCAATGAAAATAGTGTGTAATTTTCAGATATGCCCTTATTTGGGGGACTAACAGTGTAAAAGTTTTTGCTTTTGTGGGTGTTGGTGTTGATTTTTCTTATTTTTACAGGCGTTTGGAGTTAAAATTATTAAACTGAAACTGCCTGAATGAATAATCGTGCCTATGCCGTGGACATCCTGCGGGGACTTGCCATCGTGGGGATGGTCCTCTCGGGTTACATCGCCTGGAATCCCGACCTGCCGGCGTGGCTGTTCCACGCGCAGCTGCCGCCGCCGTCGTTCGTCTTCGATGCGTCGGTGGCGGGAATTACGTGGGTGGACCTCGTCTTCCCCTTTTTCCTCTTTTCGATGGGCGCGGCCTTTCCGCTCTCGCTGGGCCGCAGGCTGAACCGCGGCGACCCGCCCCGGCGGATCGTCGTCTCGATCCTCAAACGGGGCCTGCTGCTCGCCTTTTTCGCCGTTGCGCTCGGCAACACGGGGCTGTGGACGCTCGACGCCGTGTTGCAGCGTCCCGTCGTGAGCGCCCTTGTGACGATGACGGTCTGGGGCGCCTTTTTCGCGATGTTCGTGCGGATTCCCGGCTTCATCCCGCGGCAGAACGGGTGGCTCAACGCCGGCGGCATTGCGGTCCTCGCGGTCCTTATGGGCGTGTACCGGTGGCTGGGCGTCGGGGTGAGCGTCGTGCGGTCGGACATCATCATCCTGATTCTCGCCGACGTGGTCGTCGCGGGTTCGCTGATCTGGTGGCTGACGCGCCGCAACCTCTGGCTGCGGATGGGCATCGTCGCCCTGATTGCCGCCCTGAAGCTGGGCGCGGCGGTTCCGGGGTCGTGGAACGAGGCGGTGTGGAACTTCTCGCCTGTGCCGTGGCTCTTCCGCACGGAGTTTCTGCAATACCTCTGCATCGTGTTGCCGGGAAGCGTGGCCGGCGATCTGTTCGCCCGCTGGCTGGCGCGCGGGCAGCAGGAGGAGCGTCCGGCGCTTTCCGGACAGATCGCCGCCGCAGGGCTCACAGCGCTGCTCCTTGCGGTCAATATGTGGGGGCTTTTCACCCGTACGCTGACGCTCAATCTGGTGCTGACGCTCGCGCTGGGCACGGCGGCGTGGATGTTGCTGCGCAAGCCCCGCACTGGGATCGAATCCCTGCTTTATCGACTGTTCACGACCGGATTTTTCTGGCTCCTGCTGGGTCTTGCGTTCGAATCGCTCGAAGAGGGCGTGAAGAAGGACCCCGCCACGGTGAGCTACTTTTTCATCACGGCCGGAATGGCTTCGCACGTGCTGCTGGTCACGTCGGTCCTGCTCCGAAAGGGCCGTTCGCGGGGCGGTCTGCTCGTCCTTTGCGGGCAGAACCCCATGATCGCTTACACGGCGGCGGGTTACGTCGTCGTGCCGCTGCTCGTCTTCGCGGACCGGGCCGTGGCGCTCCCGTGGCTGTGGGGTCAGTGCGGCTGTGTGATGGGAGTCGGGCGCGGGGTGATCGTCACCCTGTTGATGATGCTCTTCACGGCGGCCTTCACGCGGAGCAAAATCTTCTGGCGCACCTGACCAAAAAAACGGGGCCGAAGCCCCGTTCTGTCACTTGTCGGAGAGCGCCCGTTCGACGACGGGCGGCAGAATCCGCTCCATCACCCGATACCCCGCTTCGGTGGGATGCACGCCGTCGTAGGTGTATTCGGCGATCATCGAACCGTCCGCGGCCGCCATCGGCGTATGGTAATCCACATAGGGGATGCCCTCCCGTTCGGCGTAGGCGCGGATCATCGCATTGAGCCGGACGATCTTCTGCGCCGGTTCCAAACCCGGACGCCAGGGGAAGTCACCGGCCGGGAGCACCGAGCAGAGGACGGGCCGGATGCCGTTGGCGCGCGCCAGCTCGGCCATCGACTGGATGTTGTCCAGAATGTGCTCGAGCGAGATGTAGCCCGTGTTTTGCGCCAGGTCGTTCGTGCCGCCGCAGATCACCGCGACCTGCGGATGCAGTTCCACGACGTCGGCGCGGAAGCGCACGAGCATCTGCGAAGTGGTCTGTCCGCTGATCGCGCGGCTCGCGTAGCCGTTTTCGGCGAAGAAGTCGGGACGCTTGGCGATCCACCCTTCGGTGATCGAGTTGCCCATCAGAACGACTTTCGGATGCTCCGCCAGCGCGGCGTTCTCCTTTTCGAAACGTCCGAAGTTGGCCCAGTCGGCCGGGGCCTGTGCGGCGGCCGTCGCGGCGGTGAGGGCGGCGGCGAGGGTGATGATAAGATTTTTCAGCATGTCTAACGGTGTTTATCGGTGATTTATTCGTCGGTCAGTTCCTTTTCCACGGCCTGGGCCGCTCCCTCCTCCGTGTCCGGATGGGCGAAGGGGATGCGCCAGGCGATGAGGAATATGGGGATGGTGGCCATGAGGGCCCAGAGGAAGAAGCGGTGGTAGCCGACCTGGTCGCAGAGCCAGCCGCTCGCCATGCCCGGCAGCATCACGCCCAGATTGGCCAGCGACGAACCGAAGGCGTAGTGGGCCATTTTGTGCGGTCCGGGCGCCACCTGCTGCATGATGAAGAGCGTGAGGCCCACGAACCCGAATCCGTAGCTGAAATATTCGAAGACGATGCCGCCGCAGATCAGCAGGGGCGATGCGGGCTGGAACCAGGCCAGCAGGGCGTAGACCACGAACGGGATGTTGAAGATCGTGATGAGCGGAAACAGCGCCCGCCGCAGTTTGAGCCACGCGATGAAGTAGCCGCCCAGGATCGAACCCACGACGAATGCGATCACGCCGAACGTGCCGTAGTAGAGGCCGATCTGCTGTTCGGTCAGGCCGAGACCCTGATTGTCGAGCGGGGCGTTGAGAAACAGCGGAACGATCTTGATGACCAGCCCCTCGGCGAAGCGGTAGAAGACGATGAAGGCGATGTAGATGCCGATGTACCTTTTCCGGAAGAATCCGCGGAAGATGGCGCCCGTCTCGCGCAGCGCCTCGCCGACGCTCCCCGCATGGGCCGTGGCTTCGCCGCCCGAAGGCAGCATCCGCAGGTGGTAAATTCCCAGCAGGAAGAGCAGCGCGCCGCAGAGCGCCATGACGATCATCCACGCCTCGACGATCCCGACCCGCTCCTTGAGCGCTCCGGCCAGATAGACCAGCCCGCCCATGGCGAACACCTTGGCGATGTTGTAGAACGCCCCCTGCCAGCCGATGAACCGCGCCTGCTGGTCCTTCGAGAGTTCGGTGATATACACCCCGTCGGTGGCGATGTCGTGCGTGGCGCCGCTGAAGGCGATGACGCCCATCAGCGCCACGGCGTAGGGAAAGAAGTCGGGCAGGGGCAGCGTCAGCGCCGTCAGCGCCAGCCCCAGCCCGGAGATGAGCTGGGTCGACACGACCCAGAATTTCTTGGTGCGGAACATCTCCATCAGGGGGCTCCAGATCGGTTTGAGCGACCACGGCAGGATGATGAGCGAGGTCCACAGCGCGATGCGCGCATCGTCGATGCCCAGACCGCGGAACATCAGCGTGGAGACCATGTTCACGAGGATGAACGGCAGTCCCATGGCGAAGTAGACGGTCGGAACCCAGGATAGCGGCGAGCGGCGCCGGACGGTTTCGGGTTTCATGCGTTTTTGCGTTTAGTAGTTAGGCACGGACATTACGGACGGAGGCGGGAGCGGTTGAAAACGACCCTGCGGCGGCCCTCCCCCTCCGGTTTCGGCTTATTTTATACAAAGATACGAAAAAGGCGGAAGGGTGCAAAACCGGATTCCCGGCGGTTCGGCAAAACCCTCCGACCGATAAAAGTGCCGTTACGACACCAAAGATAATTATTTGCGGCTAATTATTCGACATTCCGGTCGGGCATTTCCCACCCCGTGATCGTGGCGATGTAGGGAATGACGGCCATGGCCATCTTGCGGTGTCCCCGGTGGTTGGGGTGGTAGTTGGCGCCCATGTCGCGATCCCAGTCGGTGATGCCGGGAAGCATGGCCGTGAGGTGGAGATGCGCGTCCTGCCGCTCGCGGAGGAAATTCTCCAGATAGCGCAGGATCACTGTGTTGTCGCTCGGGGCCACGCACAGCACGGGAACCTCGCCGTAGGCCGCGCGCAGCTGATCCAGCGCCTGCGCGTAGGAGGCGTTGAAGGCCTGCTCCGAAGGGGTCACACCGGTGCTGAAGTCGTTCGAGCCGAGCTTGATGACGACGATGTCGGGCGTGCAGCCGCGGAAATCCCAGCGCGACGCCGGGTCCATGTCGAAGGTGCGCAGCATGCGTTCGCGCATGGTGCAGTCGGAGACCTCCTTTTCGTCGCCCCAGTTGCGGACGATGCCCTGTCCCGAGTGGGCGATGAGGGTGTATTCGGCGTCGAAATAGCGGGCGATGACGCATCCCCACGCCAGATCGCAGTTCTCGGTCTCGGGCGTAAAGGGCTCCTCGACCGATTTGCCCTCGGTGCCGTAGCCGCAGGTGTGCGAGTCGCCGATGAATTCGATGTGGCGTGTGCGGGGTGCGGGGAGCGGGAGCAGCGCCCCGTCGGTTTCGACGCCGCGGAGCGTCGTGCGGCCCTGCTCGCCCTCGGTGCGTTTCTGCACCAGTATGGTATGCGGGCCGCGTTCGAGCCCCTCGGCCAGCACGACGGTCGTATCGGCCCCGGAAGTGGCGGCGACGCCGGTGTGACGGCCGTCGACGAAAACGTTGTAGTAGTTGCGGCCCGTGTCCGCGGTCCGCATGGCGCAGCGCGTGCCCTCGAATCGGAACGTGAATTGGCTGCCGCTCCAGTCGAACGACAACGCTCCGCCGGGGCCCTTTGCGGCGCGGCCCGTGAAGCGGATTTCGGGCGAGTCGGCGGGGGTGAACACCGGGCCCCTGCCGCGGCCCGAAGCGGCCCCGCAGGCGAAGAGCAGCAGGGCGAAAATCAGTTTTTTCATCGGTTTATTCTTTTTTCAGCGCGGTACGTGTTTCCGAAGCGGTCGCGGGCCGTGACCTCGACGCGCCGCGTTCCGGCGGGCAGCGGCGCCGCGTAGTAGTGGTCCGAGGGGGTGACCGTGATCCATTTGTGGTCGAGCTTCGACGCATCGGCGTAGAGCCTCCGTGCCTGGGGATCGACCGCCGTGGTACGTTCCATCCGCACGGGGCGGCCGCCGTCGGCGTGCATTTCGACCGTCCAGGCGGGGTCGCAGTTCCAGACGTTGGCCACGACGCGTCCGGCGAAGGCTTCGTCGTCCTTGGAATCGTAGATTTTCAGCTGGAAGGAGCGCGGATGCCCGACGGATTTGTAGTACCACGTCACCTCGCCGCCGTCGACCTCGAAGACGGCGTAGCCGGCCGGCGTGCCGTCGGTGCAGATCGCGCCCTGCCACCACGCGCCGCTCAGGGCCGCGACGTTGTGTTCGTAGAGCCCCTCGCGGACGGGGCAGTTCGTCGTCGTGTGCATGTGTCCCGAGACGATGTGCGCGTCATAGGGCTCCAGCAGCCGGTGCAGGGCCCGGTGGTTGCAGAGCGACCGCTCGGCCTGCGGATAGTCGAAGGGTTTTTCGTCCTTTCCGGCGAACGCGGTCGGGATATGGAGCGCCACGACCACCGTCGTTCCCGCGGGAACGAACGACAGGTCCCGTTCGAGCCACGCCAGCTGCCGCTCCTCGAGATAGCCGATGTAGTACCAGTCGCGGCCGATGTAGTAGTTGTCGTTCAGCACCGCGTAGTGTACCTCACCCACGTTGTAGGAGTAGTACGCGGGGCCGTACATTGCTTCGAACGCCGCGGCCGACGTTTCGTGCGAGCGGCCCCAGAGCTTCATGTCGTGGTTGCCCATCGCGTTGCGGAACTCGATTCCCGTCGCCGACATAACCTCGTTGTAGGAGGTGTAGAACGTGTGGTCGCCCGAGGTGATGTCGCCCGCGCAGATGCCGTGCATCGGGCGTCCGGAGCGCTCGGCGGCGGCAGCGGTTTGGCGGATGTCCTCCGCCGCACGCTCCAGCAGGCGGAACTCCTTGCGGGCGAAGAGCTGCGGATCGGCGACGACGACGAAGCCGTGGCGGGTTTCGCCGGATGGTTTGCGCCGGAGACGGAAGTCGTGGGAACTGCCGTCGGACTTCGCCGGAAGGTAATGGCGCACGACCCCCTCCTCCGAGGGCGACGCATAGCCCGCGGGGGTCGAGACGAAGACGAAGCGCGCCCGGTCGTTCGCCGGAAGCACGAAGCGGCCCGCCGAGTCGGTGGCGGCGCAGTTGTCGCCGTCGCTCACCACAACCCCCGCCAGACCTCGGCCCGCGCAGGTCACCGTGCCGATACGCGCCCCGGCCGGCGTGACGTAAGGGCGCAGTGCCTCGACCCAGACGGCGTAGCCCGCCGGTGTGAGGTGGATGCCGTCCACGGTATACTCCGCGGGGAGTTTTCCGTCGCGGAGCATGCGGCTGCGGATGTCGATGAATTTCAGTCCGCGCCGGGCGGCCATCCGCCGCAGCAGGCGGTCGAAAGCCTCGATGCGGGCGTTCTTACCCGTGAAATATGGTTCGTTGCGCGCCTCGTCGAGGGGCAGCGGACTTTGGATAAAGACCTGCGTCGCAGGCGATTCGGCGGCGATGCGGTCCAGCAGACGTTCGTACTGCCGGAGCAGCGCCTCGGGCGCGATGGTCGAGAATATCAGGTCGTTGACGCCCGCCATGAGGAATATCGCCCGCGGCCGTCCCGCCACGATGCTGTCCAGCCGCGCGGCCATGCCGGCAACGCAGTCCCCGCCTATGCCGCGGTTAATCACGTGCGCTTCGGGGAAGTATTCGGCCCAGGCGCCCCGCTCGGTGAGGCTGTTGCCGAGCATCACCGTGTGGTGCGGCCGCACGGGGAGGGACTCCTGCTGACTGCGTTTCGAGAAGTAGTAGTCGCCGCGGTAGTCGAGCGAGTCGGGCTGTGCAGCGAGCGTGACCGCCGCGGCGGTCGACAGAAGGGTCAGAATCAGTCGTTTCATAAGCAGTTAGCGGTATTCTCCGTGAAGATCGACCGGGCGGGCGAAGGGATCGAGACACTCCTCGAGAAGCAACGCCAGTTTCCGGCGCGTGAGGGGCCTATCCGCATCCGCGGGGCGGATCCGCGGGGCTTTGCCGCCCGCCTCGGCGATGAGCTTCGCGGCGCGTGCGGCGGTGAGGGTGGTCGTGTCGGTCCGGACGGGGATTCGAGGGGCGAAGTCGTGCAGTCCGCGGGTGAATTCCCCGACCGGGATCGTCCGCTCGGGGTAGAACCACGAACGGTTCGCCCAGTGGAACGGCTCGCCCGTCATGCGCAGGATGCCCGTCGCGGCGATGCGCTGCAGGGTCGCGAAGTCGGGATCGTCGGGCTTTACGTCGTAGAGCGGCGCGATGTAGGCTTTCTGGGCCAGCAGGGCCTCCTGCACCTCGCGCACGGGAACCTCCCGCGGCGGGCAGCGGCGTTCGGCGGCCAGCGCCGCGAGGGTTCCCGCGGCCTGTCCGGTAAGCATCACGACCGGTTGCAGGCGCGTCGAGCCGTTGACGAGGTTCGAGACGGAAATGGCTTTGTCCGAGACGATGAAGTTCTCGGTCCGGTCGGGAATCAGCGCCCCCAGCGGCACGCTGAACGACGGCACGGGCGGGAAGAGGATCTTCGGCAGATCGGTCCGGCAGTTGCGGTGGTGGTCGACGGGGTAGTCGCCGACGGAGATGCCCGTGCGGTAGAGCGGCCTCGCGTAACGATCGGTCACGTCGTCGAGCGTCATGCGCACCACGCCGTCCATGCGCCGCCCCTCGCGGTGGTAGGGCAGGTAGGCCAGCCCGTCCGGCGTGTCGAATTCGTCGTCAGCGATGCCGAGGCGGCGGTATCCCAGCTCGTGCTGGATGTGGTAGACGAAGCGCAGGGTCTTCTGCCGCGCCGCTTCGAGGGCCGCTGTGCGCTCGGCATGGGGAAGTTCCACCACGTCGAGGTTGATGTCGTTGCCCTCCTTGGGCCAGTTGATCATGTATTTGCCTCCCGGCATACGGCCGTATTCGAGCATCCGGTCGGCGCTGCGCACCCCTTCCGACGAGAGGTCGTAACACCCGGCGAACTCCGCGGGGTCGTAGCCCGCAGGCCGCTCGATGGTTCGGTCCGCGCCGGGCCCGTAGTCCTTGAGGATGGCCACCACCGTGAGGTCCTGCACCGCGTCGTTGGCCTCGGCCGGAGCCAGCTCTTCGCCCGTGTCGGCGCGGGCGTCCATGCCAAGACGGTATGAGGTGCCGCTCAACGGCAGCGCGTCGCCCAGATCGGTGGCGTCGACGGTGATGCGGGCCCGCACCAGCATGCGGCCCCCGCGCGCGTCGGTGAACTCGGCGCCCGTGACCCGCTTTCCGCGGCGCAGGATGCCCGTCAGGCGGTAGCCGTGCACCACCTCGAGCGTCGGCTCGGCCGCGGCCATCGTGTGAAAGATGCTGTCGGCCACGTGCGGTTCGAACAGGGTGGTGCTCACCCAGCCCGTCCACAGCGCGCCGATACCGCCGTAACGCTTCCGCAGGTGGTCGCGGAACTCGTTCCACAGACCCGACGGCAGGTCGAAATTGCCGTCCGTGGCGCATACGCCCTGGGCCGTGAGCATGCCTCCCAGCATGGGAGTCTCCTCGACGACGAGCGTCTGCACGCCCTGCCGCGCCGCGGCGATGGCGGCCGTCGTGCCGGAGGTCGTGCCGCCGATGACGAGCACGTCGGCCCGGCGGCGGATGGTGTTTTCACAGGTGCAGCCCGCGGCGAACGTCAGACACAGCAGGGCCGGAATCAGGATTTTTTTCATCGGATCGGTGTTTTTTCAGGTGCGGCGAACCTAACGGCGCATCCGCCGCCCGAAGCCATGCTCACGGTCAGCGTATCGGCGGCCGTTACGGGACGCTCTTCGTAGTCAACGGCATAGGGATTGGTTTTCCAGTCGGCGCCCTCGCCGTCGGCGTAAATCTGCGCCGTGTAGGTCACCCCGGGCGCGAGGAACGTGAGGGGCACGCCAACCGTGCGGGGCTCCTCGTCGGTGACGGCGCCGAGGTACCAGTCCTCCGAGCTGCGGTCCTGCCGCACGAATACGGCATAGTCGCCGATCGCGGCCTGGGGCACGAGCGTCCGCTCCCAGTCGGTGGGCACGTCGCGGATGAAGTCGAAGGCCTTGTGTCCGCGGTAGTTTTCGGGCAGGTCCGAGGCCATCTGGAGCGGGCTGTAAATCACCACGTAGTGCGCCAGCTCGCGCGCGATGGTCGACTGCACCCGCGCGAAGGGCGAGACGGGGTTGTCGAAACGGAACGTCCCGAACGTGTAGTCCATCGGCCCGGCCAGTCCGCGCAGGAACGGCACCACGGTGGTGTGCTCGGGCGGATTTCCGCCGTCGGGCGACCAGGCGTTGTACTCCTGACCGCGGACGCCCTCCTGCGTCATCAGGTTGGGCCACGTGCGTTCTATCCCCGTGGGCATGACCGGCTCGTGGTTGTCGATCATCATGCCGCAGCGGGCTGCCGTCTCGATCACGCGGCGGTAGTGCCGCACGCCGTACTGGCTGTCGTGCAGCTCCTTTCCGTCCATCAGCACATTGACGTAGCCCGTTTTGACGTAATCGACGCCGTACTTTTTATAGAACGCGAAAGCCTCCTCCAGCTGGGCCTCGTAATTCTTTGTATCGGCCCCCGTTTCGTGGTGGCCGATCAGTTCCACGCCCTTTTGGGCGGCGTAGCCGGCAACGGCTTCGATGTCGAAGTCCGGATAGGGCTCCGTGAAGCGGATCCGGTCCGTGTTTTTGGTCCACTCGCCGTCCCAGCCGACGTTCCACCCCTCGACCAGCACGCCCTCGATGCCGTGTTCCGCGGCGAAGTCGATGTAACGTTTCGCGTTTTCGGTCGTGGCGCCGTGGCGGGGTCCCTGCGCCCAGGTCTCCTGAAAGAGATGCATCGACCACCAGATGCCGACATATTTGGCGGGGCGGATCCACGAGGTGTCCTCGATGCGGCACGGCTCGTTGAGGTTGAGCATGAGCCGCGAAGTTACCAGACCGCCCGGCGTGTCGGCGACGATCATCGTGCGCCACGGCGTGCGGAAAGGCGTCCGTGCGTAGACCTTCACCCCCGTGGACCACGGGGTGAGGTGGCAGCGCAGGGTGGTTCCGTCGGGGTAGAGGCTCATTTTGGCGTAGTCCGTCAGATCGGCCTCGTGCAGGGCGAGATACCCTCCGCCGGCGCATTCCAGCGTGAGCGGCGTGTTGACCGTGTCCATCCGCGAGATGGGGGTGTGGCGGGCGAGGCTCTCGTAGTAGGGTTCGCGCGCGGGCATCCACCAGGCGTTGTGGTCGGACGGAAAGCGGTATTCGGTCAGCTCGTCCGTGATCGCGAACTCGCCCAGATGGGGCTGTTCGGGAAATTCGAAGCGGAAGCCATAGCCGTCGTCGAACAGGCGGAACACCACGTCGAAGCGGCGGCGGGGTGCGTCGCTTTCGCGCACGCTGACCCTCAGTTCGTTGTAATGGCTGCGCACGGTGCGCTGTTCGCCCCAGACGGTCTCCCACGTCTCGTCACGGCTGTCGCGCGACGTGCCCGTGATTTCGAGCCCTTCGCGCAGCGCCGGGGCATCGAGCAGTTCGAATCCCAGCGTCGAGAAATCCAAAAGGGGCGCGCTGCGGCGCGTCACGGAGTAGCCGATGCGGCCGCCGCGTTCGGCCACCTCGAGACAAAGCGTGCCGTCGGGCGAGCAGACGCGGCCTGAGCTGCCGCAGGCGGTGCAGAGGAGTGCGGCGAGCGCCGCGAAGAGGATCGAAAGAGGTTTTTTCATCGTGCTGTCATGGTTTTTTCGGTGTCGAATAGCCCGTGCCGCTCTCCCAGACCGAGAGCCGGCCGAATCGGTCGCGGACTTCGACGCGGATATGCGCATCGGGCGACGCGGGCAGGGCGTGGAAGAGGTGTTCGGTGCGGTCCGCGCCGATGTTTTTGTGCTTGAAATGCTCGCTGTAACGCGCCACGTAGTCGTAGATCGACGCGTCGTACCCCGTGTAACGGGTCATCGGTCCGCGCGGCTCGCCGTTCTCGTACCAGACGACCTGCCAGGCGGGGTCCCAGTTCCAGACGTTGACCGTCACGGCGTCGGGGCGGCGGCGGTCCTCGCCGACGCCGTAGGCCGTGAACTGCCGGCTGCGGGGGTGGTCCGCGGCCTTGTAGTACCACGTGAGGCCGTCGCCGTCGAACTCGTAGACCCCGTACCCGGCCGGAATGCCGTCCATGCTCCACGGGGCCTGCCAGAAAAGGGTGCTCAGCGGAGCGTGGACGTGCTCGAAGAGGTGCGGCTCGGGGGTGTAGTTTTCGTTGTAATGTTCGTGCGCGGAGAGGATATGGGCGTTGTAGGGTTCGAGCATCCGGTAGAGCGCCCGGCGGTTGTTGAGCACCTTGTGCGACTCCTCGCGGCTCCATTCACCGCTCCGCGCCGCGCGCGACCAGGTCGGGATGTGCAGGCAGACGACCACCGTGCGGCCCGCCGGGACGGTGGCGAGGTCCTGCTCCAGCCAGCGGAGCTGCCGCTCGTCGAGATACCCCACATAGAGGTAGCTGCGGCCGATGTAGAAGCAGTCGTCGAGCACCACGTAGTGCACGCGGCCGCGGTCGAAAGCGTAGTAGGTCGGGCCGAAGTGCTCCTTGAACGAGCGTTTCGCCCGGTCGCTCGTCCGCACGCCGAGGTCCATGTCGTGGTTGCCCGCGACGTAGAAGAACGCGACCCCGCTCGCGGCGAGGGCCTCGCTAACCGGTTCGAAAAGCGGGGGCCTGCGGTCGATGTCGCCGATGATGTCGCCGCAGACCACCCCCAGCGTCGGCACTCCGTCGGCGGCCGTCAGCCGCATGTCGTCCGCGGCCCGGCGCACGCTGTCCAGCTCGCACTCGAAGTAGACCTGCGGATCGGCGACCGCCAGCAGGCGGTGGCGCGTCATGTCCTGCACCGCGGGCTCCAGCGCGAAATCGTAGCGCCGTCTGCCGGGAGCGATGCGCCGGTAGATGCAGGGCGTGCCGTCGCGCAGGGGGATTTCGTACCCGTCGGGCAGCGTCAGGTAGACGAACTCCGCCTCCGTGTCCGACGGCAGGCGGTAGCGCCCTTTGGCGTCGGTGCGCACGATCGTGCGGCCGTCCGTGACGCAAACTCCCGTCACGCCCCTGCCGGAAGCCGTCACGCGGCCGCACAGATCGATCGTGCGCGTGGCCGCCCGCCCCGTGACGGAAAGAGACGAGGCGGCGAGCAGCGCCGCAAAGAGGATGAACGCGCTGGTTTTCATTTCACGGGTTCGAGAACGGCGGCCCAACCGCCTCCGGGGGCCATCCGCAGGGCGATCGCGTCGTCGCGCGTGACTTCACGGGTTTCGGTGCGGTAATCCCGCGCGATGCGGTCGGCATTCACCCCGTCGGCGAAGACCTTCATGCGGTAGCGGCCACCGTCGAGGAACTTCAGCGGGGCCTCCAGCGTGCGGGCCGTCCAGTCGGTGATGGCTCCGATGTACCACTTCTCACCGCTGCGGCGCGCCACGGCGGCGTACTCGCCCACCGAGGCGGCGAGCCCCACCGTTTCGTCCCACACGGTCGGCACGGCGGCGATGAAGGCCGTGAACTCCGCTTCGCGCAGGTAGTGCGACGGCGAGTCGCAGAGCATCTGAAGCGGACTTTCGAAGACGACGTACAGCGCCGCCTGATGGGCGCGCGTGCCCTGGCTCATCGGATTGTCCCAGCTGATGGCGAAATCGGCCCGGGTGGCGTTGCGCGTGGCGCCGGGCGTGTAGTCCATCGGTCCGGCGACCATGCGCGTGAAGGGCAGCGTGCAGTCGTGGACGGGCGAAATGTCGGTCGAGCATTTGTCGTGCTCCATGCCGTAAACTCCTTCGAACGAGAGGACGTTGGGGTATTTGCGCTGGAGCCCCGCGGGTTTGAACGACCCGTGGAAATCCACGATCAGACCGCGGTCGAACGCCGCGCGGGCGATCTCATCGTAAAATCGGACCATCTCCTGATCGGACCGCTGCATGAAGTCGATCTTGATGCCCTTCACGCCCCAGTCGCGGTAGGTGTCCAGGATGCCTTCCAGGTCCTTCTTCATGGGGTTCCAGAGCGTCCAGAGCACCACGCCGACGCCCTTTTCGCGGCCGTGGCGGATCAGCTCCCCGAGGTCGATCTCCCGGCGCGGCTCCTTGATATTGAGCGTGCTCACGGACCACCCTTCGTCCAGCAGGATGTAGTCGATGCCGTATTTGGCCGCGAAATCGATGTAATACTTGTAGGTCGCGGTGTTGACCCCCGAGCGGAAATCGACCCCGTAGATATTGAGCGAATGCCACCACTCCCACGAAATCTTGCCCGGCCGCACCCACGAGGCGTCGCCTTCGACGGGTTTCGACGCGAGCTGGTAGGCGAGGTTGTTCTCCAGCAGCGCGCGGTCGTCGGGGTCGATGGTCACCACGCGCCACGGAAACGTGCGCGTGCCTCGGGTCCGGGCGATGTAGGGCGCTTTTTTCACCAGCTCCTCGTTGCGGTCCGAACCCTCCCTGAGCCGGGCTTCGAGCACCACGGGCGGGAACTGCGCGCGGAGGCTGTGTCCCTCGCCGCCGAACAGGAACAGGCAGGGATAGTCCTCCAGATCGGTTTCCGTCACGACCATGCGCGTGCCGCGCGGCGAGGAGAACCACACGGGCAGGTAGGCGTACCGCTTCGCGTCGAGCTCCGAGAGGTGCTTGCGGTCGAAGAACGCTTCGCAGTGGGAGATGAAATCGGGGTTCTCCTCGCGGGGCCAGAGGGTCTCGAAATCGGCGGCGAAATTCAGCTCGGCGGTCTCCGACTCGATGTCGACGGTCCCCTTTCGCGCCGTTTCAAAACGGTAGACCGCGCCGTTGTCGTAGACCCGGAAGCGGACGGCCCAGCCGCCGCGGAACGTAAGCAGAAGCTCTTCGCAGCGATCGTGCAGCGTGCGGAACTTGGTCGGAACGGGCGCCGTGCTGCGCTCGTCGATGCGCCGCCGTTCGGCCCGCCGCACGACGGGCGCCGCGCCGAACGGCTCGGCCCCGGCGATCTTCATGCCGATGCGGCTTGCGTCGAGCAGCCGTTCGCCCTCGCGCGTGACGCTCCAGCGCAGTTCGGGCGCGGTCGATACCGTCACCGTGATTTTTCCGTCGGGAGATATCGCCGTGTACTCTTCGGCCCGGAGCCCCGAAGCCCTGGCCAGCACGGCTGCGGCGATAAGAAGGAGTTTTTTCATGGTGCAACTGTTTTACTTATTCGGTTGCCGCCTCCGCTTCGTAACGGTCGATGCCCCGCTTGATGGCGGCCCACATATCGTTGTTGATGACATGAACGATGTCGAAGACCATCAGCCCGGCCGTGCGTTTGAGGCAGTAATAGCAGGCTTCCTCGATGTCGAATGTCTTCTGCGAGCAATCCACCGTCGCGTAATAGGTACAGGCGTTGAGCAGGAAGCGCTCGGCACGGTTGATACCGTATTCGATCGACTCGCCGTCGTCGGGTCCGTACACGCGGGGCAGGTAGGTCCCCAGCAGGAACGTGTCGAGCTGATCGGCGAAACCGGTCTGGTGGTAATTGATCGAACACCAAGAGTTGAACGACCACGCATCCTGATCCGTTAGCGGACGGAACGCCTTGCTGGCCCAGTTCTGTCCGTTGGCATAGAGTGCGCCCCACCACGAAGCGGCCCAATATTCCAATTTTACGTCCGGTTTGATTGCCTTGATCTCCTTGCGAACGCGGGCTACGAAGTCGTGGATTATCATCGAGCGGAACTCCCACCACTCTTTGTAGTATTTGCCGGGGACTCTTTCGCCGGAAGCGTTGTAGGTGAAGACATCGCCCGGCCACGTCTCGACGAGTCCGCCAATGTACTTTTCGAACGCCTCTTTGGATGCTTCCGAGAAATCGCTCTGATAGTCCGGAAAACGGCAGTAGTCGAGCGCGTAGGCATCGAAATCGTAGTTGGTGACTATTTCACGAATGAAACGCAGGGCGAACTCCTGAACTTCGGGCAGGACGGGATTGAGGAACGCTGCGACCTTCGTGGGGTCGTCCTTGATGTCGACCATGCCCTCGGGCTTGTATTGCATGCAGGTTTTCCCCTTCCATGTCGTGCCCCGGTAGACGGGTCCCTGTCTGGTGCTGGGCATGCCCATGGGGAATACGGTGGTCGAGACGGTCACTTTCAGGTTCCGTTTATGTGCCTCGTCGAGGAAAAACTGGAGGTAGTCCCAACCTCTGTCGGCAACGTTAACTGAACCGATAGTCGTCGCTTGGGTCATGAACTCGCTTTTGTAGAGTACGTCCCCCTCGACGGGCTTCACATCCACGACGATCTTGTTGAATCCCGCTTCCTGTGTTTTGTCGAGCATGGCGATGATACCGGCCTGTGTCGAGAATCGCTGGAAGTTGGCCTCGGCATCGAACCAGAGCATTTTTTCCTTTCCCTCTGAGGGTTCCGGTTTCGGATCGGGGTTCGGCCCGGGTTGCGGCTTGTCGAGTTCCGGAGGGGTTTTATGCGATTCCGTGCAGGCGGACGGAATCGCCGCCATCAGCAGGACACAAAGTATCAGGATGGATTTTTTCATCTTGTCATTTTTGAGTTTTCTGTTCTTTTTCAGCCCGGTCGATGCCACGTTTGATGTCATCCCATAGATCGTTTTCGATGACCTGAATGATGTCGAAGACCATCACTCCGTCCGTGCGCGAAAGACACAGGTATACGGCGTCTTCGAACTGATCGACATGGTTCTGGGCGTAGAGCGAACCGTAGACCGCACAGTCGCCGTCGACATCCTTCAGCGAGCGGGCGAGACCGTATTCGATCGATTCGGGGTCATCCATGCCCCATACCTTTTCGAGGTAGGTTCCCGTGATGAAGACATCGAGCAGATCGGCGAATCCGGTGCGGTTGTAGGTCGGCGTGGCCCAATCGTCGAGATAGGCTTCGTGGAAGCGCGAACGCGGGCTGGCCCAGTTCTGGCCCTGTGTGTAGATGGCGTGCAGCCACGAGGCGGCCCAATACTCCAGTTTCACGCCGGGCTGGGTCCGTTCGATAAGCGTGCGCACTTCGGCGATGAAGTCGCGGATGACGCCCGAGCGGAACTCCCACCACTGTTTATAGTAGGGGCCAGCCACGCGGGCTCCGTTGGCGTCGTAGGTGAATATATCCTCCGGGAAACGGTCGATGCCGTGTCCGAGGTAGGTTTCGAACGCTTCGCGCGAAGCGGGCGAGAAATCGCTCTCAGCATCGGGGAAGCGGCAATAGTCGAGGGCATAGCCGTCGAACTTGTATTTTGTGAGCAGTTCGTGTGCGAAACGCAGCACGTACTCCTGATTTTCGGGCAGTACGGGATTGAGGAACGCCGCGACTTTCGTCGGGTCGTCCTTGATGTCTTTCCTCCCTTCGGGCGTGTATTCGACACAGGTTCGGCCCGCCAGTTCCGGGTCGGAGTAGGCCGCTCCCTGGCGGAACGTGGTGAATCCCGCAGGGAAAATCATCGTCGAGACGGTCACTTTTAGTTCCCTTTTACGCGCTTCGTCGAGGAAGCATTGCAGGTAGTCCCAATCGCGGCGGACGGTGTCCGGACCAACGACGGTGAGCGGTTCCAGCATATCGCTTTCGTAGAGCACGGTGCCCGAAATGGGGCGCACGTCCACGACGATGTGGTTGAATCCGCACTCGACGGTGCGGTCCAAATAGTAGCGGATCGAATCCTGCGAAGCGAAGCGCTTGAAATTGGCCTCTGCGTCGAACCAGAGCATTTTGGGTTTTCCACCGTCGGCGGCGCGAAGCGTCCGGGCGGAGTTTCCGCCACAGGATATCGATGTCGCTGCAACGAAGAGGATGACTGTAAAAAAGGTGCTTATTTTCATGGGTCGTGTTAAAAGAACCACATTCCTCCGGCCCGAGAACGGGCCCGGACCGGGAAGAATGCGGATTGATACGGTTTCGTCAAGACCTGTCGTGACAGGTGTAAGGTTTGTTAATCGTAAGTGATCTCCAGTTTCCAGCTCTTGACTGCGTGCCCGGGAACCAGTACGTATACGTAACCGCAGTTTTCCTTTTCGTTATACACGAATGTTCCGACGGGGCAGTAGGGGTTGGCGTCCGAGATCGCGTAATTGAGCGTCGCCTCGGCGGGGTTGAGCAGGAATTCGCCGTTCGAGTCCACGATCGAGACGTAGGTGCAGGGCCAGCCGGTGGTGAAGACGGCGGCATAAGCCTTTTCGTTGAACATGAAAGCGCGGATCGAACCTTTGGTGTAGTTACCCCAGTTGTTCGGACCGTTGGGCGCTGCTCCCGGAATCTGCTTCAGATTGAGCGAGGATGTGCCGTCCCAGCCTTCCCAGGTCAATACGTTGTGACCGCCGGCCACGGCATCCCACATGAACCAGGTGCCCGAAACCTCTCCCGAGCAGGCCGAAACCATCTGGCTCCACGAGCCGTCGTTCGAGGGCTGTCCGGTAAGCAGGTTGTAGTAGTCGCCACGCACGCCGTCGGCGAAACCCCAGCAGAAACTCGGGCCAGTGGCTACGCGTGCGCCCAATGCCGTAATGAGCGCTTTGCCTTCGACGAGGTTGCCGCCCACGGAGAGGAACGCTGCGATGGCGCTGTCCGACGGACCGAGGATCGTTTCGGCGGGCTGGTCGCATCCGTTCTTCCAGCAGGCGTACGTAACAGGAGCCGATCCACTCGTGCCGTCAGCGGTCAGTGAAGCGATCAGATGTCCTGCCTCGTCGTTAGCCAGCGAGGTGACCTGCAATCCGTCGTAACCGGTCATGTTCAGATTGCCTGCGGCAGCGAGCGTCTTGCCGTCGAATACCTTGGTGCCGATGACGATCTTGTCGCCGCTGACGCCGATTTGCAGGTATTTCGTGTGATCGGTGATGTCCATCTGAGTGGCCGTTTTCTCTGCCAGAGCACCGATCTTGGTATAGGAAACGACAACTTTTTCAACGGGCTTTGTTGTATAAATGCGGGTGGTCTTGCCGTCGGCTCCCGTCACCGTGAATGAAATCGGCTGCGTATAGTCGGCCGCCACGGAGGGATCGGGCGTGATGGTTGCGCCTTCGGAGAGTTTCACCGTGGCGGTGGCCGTCTTCATGGCTTCCAGCTGCGGCGTGGTATAGGCAAGGTCGATCGATTTGTCGTAGTCGTAGACATCGCCTGAAAGCGTTTCCCCTTCGGGGAGATTCAGAACGAAAGATTCGATACGGCATTTTTCGCCGCGGTCGATCTGCGGGCCGGGTTTGCTGATTTCCGGATCGTCGTCCGTACAGGCTGCAAACGACAGCGCGAGACCTGCCAGGGTGGCGTAAGCGAATAAATTGAACTTTTTCATATTGGTCGAGTTAATTTTAGATTTATTCATTCGTTGTAATTCGTTATCTGCGCGTGTAGAAAGCCCACAGCGTATAGGTTCGCGATCCATTGTCGCCTGCCCGAACCTTGATCTCCATCGGATCGGAGAGGTCTTTCAATCCCGACAGTGACGGATAGATATAGGTGTCATAAGCCACGTTTGCGCGTACCATCAGCTTTTTCACGTCGTATTTTTCACGAAGTTGTTTGGGAATGGGGAAGAAAATCTCGCCTGTCGTTTCGTCGATGATTCCTGCGATACCGGCTCCGCCTTCGGCGGGCTGGATTTCGATGGAATTAATCGTACTGTCCGTGTGGATGAATTCGTCTTCCGCTTCGGCGCATGATGTCGCAAGCGATGCGAATGCCGCTACGGCCAGTACTGCAAGATATTTACGGAGTTTCATAGTCGTTCTGTTTTTGCGGTTAATCATTAGATCCATCCGTCGTTGTTCGTACAGAGCGAATTGTTCGAACGCTCCGAAAGCGGAATGGCGAATCGGTAATAACGGTCGTAGAAGATGCGCTTGTGTCCGCCGTCGGCATCGACCTGCTCGTAGGTAAATGAACCGTCGGACTGTTTGGAGATCTTAACGCCGTGCACGTTCTGCCCGTCGATGACTTTTTCGGCCAGCCGCCAGCGGCGCAGGTCCCAGTAGCGGAAACCTTCGCCGGCCAACTCCACCTTGCGTTCGTGACGCACGTATTCCAGGAAGGTCTCCTTGTCGGCGGTGGCACGCGCGGGCAGTCCGACGCGGGCGCGGACATCGTTGAGCGCCTGCAGCGCTTCGGCGCTGTTCTTGTTCCAGTTCTCCATGGCAAGTGCCTCAGCCTTGTTCAGGAGGACCTCGGCATAGCGCAGTACGATCCAGTCCTGTCCCGAGCCGCTCGTGACCCACGTCTTGTCTCCGTCTATGAGGTATTTGCGCAGGTAATAACCCGTTACGGTCGTTCCGGCGGCTCCGGCGTTTTCATAGGCCTTGTATCCGTCCTTGCCGCCAACGAAGCTTTCGATCTTCCGCCCCATCCAATCGGCTCCGTTATAGAGAATCGTGGCGTAGAAGCGCGGTTCACGGTTCGCATAGGGATCCTTACCGTGTTTCTCCCAGGAGAAATTGCCGCCGTCGCCTGCCATTTCATAGCTGTCGACCAATTCGCTGGTGGGAACGAATCCCGAATAAACCTGCTTGCCTAACTCCTTTGTATCGCCCGAGGGCCGCACGTAGGCGTCGTAGGCATGGTCGATCACGCTGGATTTGAATTCTACGGCAAAGAGTACTTCGGGACTGTTGATGCCGAGTTCGAAGATTTTGGCATAGCCGTTCTCCGACAGGTCCAGATTACCCTCTGCCGTGGCGCAATCGCGTGCGGCCTGTGCGGCGACATCCCATTTTTCAGCGTAGAGCGCTACGCGGCTCAACAGACCGTATGCGGCTTTTTGAGTGGCGCGGCCCGAGTTGTCGCTGTCCCATTTCAAGGGCAGGTCGGGAGCCAGTTCCTTCAGTTCGTTAATGATGAAGCCCCAGCACTCTTCCTCCGTCGAACGGGCTTTGTCGTTCTGCTCAGGGCCGTCGACTTCGGTGCGAAGAATCACCCCGCCGTAAACCCGGCACAGCATGAAATAGGCGTAGGCACGGCAGAAACGCACTTCGGCGATACGAATCTTGAGCCAGTCCTCACCGAATTTGCTGCCGAATTCGGCCGCGTCGCGCAGGAATTCGTTTTCGCGGCGGATGCGGTCATAATGACTCGACCAGCACTCGAACGCACCGGCGGAGTTGCTGTTGAAAGCCGTTTCCTGGAGGAGCGTGGCGTTGAAGTTGTGGTTGTACTGATTCCAGGAGGTGCTTTTCAGGATGTCGGAATAGGCATCCGATAATCGGGGCGACGCATAGGCATCGCCGCCGCGCATCTCGGTGTTTGCCCCGAAGATGGAGTAGAGTCCGATGACGTATTTATCAGCCGTAGTGGTGGTGGACCAGACGGTCGCCGGCGAAAACCGGTCCGCCGGATTCAGGTCCAGCACGTCGGAACAGGAGGTGCCCAATACGACGGCCGCCAGACCGAGTATGAATATGATCTTTTTCATAGGTTCAGTTGCTTTAGCGGTTAGAAGGATAAATTGACTCCGATACTGTAGGTCCGCTGTTGCGGGTAGTAACCGTTGTTGACCGACGGCATTTCGGGGTCCACGTATTTGAATGCACTGAAAGTCAGCAGATTGGTTCCTGCCACGTAGATATTTACCCGGCCGATACCGGTATTTTTCAGAATGTGTTCGGGGAGCGAGTAGCCGATCTGGAGGTTCTTCAGACGAAGATATGCCCCGTTTTTCACCCACCAGGACGAAGGCCATGCGTTGTTGCCGTTAGCTACGGTGCTCAGACGCGGATAGTCGGCATTGCGGTTGTCTTCACGCCAGGCGCTCTCCACGAGATAATAGGGTGCGTTGCCGTTGCCGTAGAAAGGACGGGTGTACATCGTGTTGTCGAAAACGCCCGAATAGTATGCCGCGCTGAGCTGATAATCGCAGATGGCTACACCCTGCCAGAGGGCTGTAAGATAGAGGTTTTTCCATGCCACCTCCATATTGAGCGAGAAGTTCATCTCGGGGGTATAGCCGCGGCCGATTTTGATGAAGTCCTGCGACTGCTCGATCTTGCCGTCGCCGTTGACGTCGGCATACATCAGGTCACCCAGACGCTTCTCTCCCGAAGGAGCCGTCGGCGAATTGGCGATCTGCTCTTCGGTCTGATAGAGTCCGATCGCCTTGTACCCGTAGAGCGTACCCATCGGTTTGCCCAGGATGGCACGGTACATCGGATGGTTGTCGGAAATTTGTTTGGCGAGAACCCGGTTGCGGGCCCACGAGAGACTACCCGTCAGCGAATACCGCCAACCGCTGGCAAAGTGATTGTTGTGTTTTAGCACCAGCTCGAAGCCGCGGTTATCTACCTTGCCGGAGTTTTTGTATGACGGTACGTTGCCTCCCAGGGAGGGTGCGTAGGAACCGCCGACCTGTTCGAGGATATTGTCGGTAACCTTGTAGAACCAATCGAATTCGATGCCCAGTTTTCCGCCCCAAGCGTTCAGGTCCAGGCCCACGTTGAAACTGCGCGAACGCGACCAGGTAAGGTCCTTGTAGACATAGTTGCTGGTGTAATAGGTCGTCTGACCCTTGCCGCCTATGATATAGCTGTAGGAGGGTGCGGTCGATCTGTAGGATTGCACATAGAGATAAGGGCTCGTATCGTCCATACCCAGTTCGCCGTAAGAGGCGCGCAGCTTGAAGAAGTCGATTTTCGGGAGTGCCTGCTTGAAGAACTTCTCTTCGGACATGACCCAGCCGACGGCTGCGGACGGGAAGAATCCCCAGCGGTTTTCGGGGGCGAACTTGTAGGAACCGTCCGCGCGGAATGTAAATTCGACCAGATATTTCTTGTCAAATGCATAGTTGAAACGGCCGGCGTAGCTGGCGATACTCGTTTCGCTGAACGAACCGGTTACGGGGGTTGTGATGCCTTCCCACGTGGTGCCGATCGAAAGATCGACCGGATAGGAGGCGAAATACCCCGCCTTATAGCCGGTCATTGTGTCCGAGTAGGCTTTTTTCTGCTCGTAGAAGAACAGGCCGCCTACGCTGTGACGCCCGAATTCGCGGTTGTAGGTCAGCGTCGGGCGAACGGTGAATCCGTCTCCGAACGACGACGATTTGTTGAAGCTGCTGTTGACATTGACTCCCGATGCATTCACGACTGTGGAATTCATCGTCGTGGGCGAGAATGACATCAGCTGGTACGATTGCAGCATATTGCGGTTGCCCGTATTCGAATAGTCGTATGCAACGTGTACGGCGGCCTTGAGTCCTTCAAGCGCCTTGATGCTGCCGAAATCGTATTCCAATTTGACGTTTCCCTCGAACTGCCAGCGCTTCGTATCCTGAAAACCGCTCTTGTTGACCGCGGCAATGGGCTGCTGCGTGTATACGCCGCTCATATAACCTTGCGGCAGGTCATTATAGGTCGGAGCGATGATCGGCAACGAGAAGAGCGCCTGCGAGATGGGGTTGAACTCACCCTGCGTGCCAAGAGAGTATCCGGGTGCGTGGGTGTCTTCGCGGAATGCGGCGATATTGACGTTCAGATTGAAATTCTTGGCGATCTTCGTGTCGATGTTGGCGCGCACGTTGAAACGCTGGTAAGAGGTATTGGGCAGGATACCGTCCTGATTCATCATACCGATGCTCGTATAGTATTTTACGCGGTCGGTACCTCCCGTAGCGGAGATGTTGTGCTGGTGTGTGAAACCGTAGTTCTTGAAGAGCAGATCCATCCAGTCCGTTTCACCGTATATCCCTTTTTCCTTCATACCGGCGATCACCTCATCCGTCCACAGCGGATTCAATCCGTCCATCTCGCGAGCCTTGTTGTGCCAGCCGATGTAGTCCTGGGCGTTAAGCATCTCGGGCATGGCGACATTGGTGGTGAAAGTCGCCGAGCCGTCGTATGAAATGGTAGCAGCGCCCTTCGAGCCGGTTTTGGTGGTGATCAGAATAACGCCGTTGGCTCCGCGTACGCCGTAGATGGCCGAGGTGGCGGCATCCTTGAGGATGGAGATCGATTCGATGTCGTTGGGGTTGACCGTATTAATCATACGCTCCACCCCGTCGACGATGCAAAGCGGGCTGGAATTGTTGAACGAGGAGACTCCACGGACGAAGATCGTGGTGCCGTCGCTGCCGGGCTGTCCCGAACGCTGAATACTCGTCACTCCCGGCAATTTGCCGGTCATCATGTTCGATACGTTGGTCATCGGGGCCTTCAGCAACTCCTTGCTGGAGACCTGGGACACGGAGCCTACGAGAAACTGTCGTTTCTGTGTGCCGTATCCCACTACGACCACTTCATCCACCAGCGTGGCGTCCTCTTCCAGTTGGACGTTCAGGGTTTTGCGGCCGCGGACGGCCACTTCTGCAGTTTTGTAACCGAGGAAACTGAAGACCAGCACATCGTCGGAGGACAAGACCTCGATAGCATACTGTCCCTGTGCATCGGTGGTAGTTCCCCGGGTGTTGTCACCTTTTACGATGACCGTAGCACCCGAAATTTCCCCCCCCCCTTGCGTCGGTCACTCTTCCGGAGACTGAAAGTCCTTGCGCCTCAGCCACATTGGTGCCTGTGATCGCCATGGAGACCACGGCTAATACGCTGCTCAATAGGCAGCGAATGCCTGAAGGTTTCATTTTGTAAACGTTTCTCATAAAATTAGGGTTGCAATAGGTTTAGATTTTTGTGACGGGAGACGTGCTCCGCTCGAAATGGTTGATTAAGGCATTTTTCGCATAGTTTTATGTTTGGGTTATTGGCACTCGTCGAGTATTTTCCAGCACTGGTACAGACCGCGCGGTACATGGAAACAGCCTTTCCATTTGCCGCCCTTGAGCGGGAGCAGCACCTCGCCGCGGCGGTTCAGATAGCCGAACCATTCCGGGTATTCGGGGTCCTTGAAATGCGACCAGGTGTAGTCGTGCAGCCGGAGGAACCAGTCGAGACACGCCTGCGAACCGGTGAGGCGGTATCCCTTGATCATCGCGATCATCGCTTCGATATGCACCCACCACAGTTTCTGGTCCCACTCGAGCTGCTGCTGCGGGTGTCCGAGCCGGTCCATGAAGTAGAACAGGCCGCCGTACTCCTTGTCCCAGCCGTACTCCGCCGTGTCGAGCGCGATCTTTACGGCCTTGTCGATCAGCGCCCGGTCGTTGAGCCGCACGCCGAGGTTCATGATGAACCACATCGCTTCGAGCGAGTGGCCGGGATTGATCTGCCGGCCTTCGAACGAGTCGGAGAGCTCGCCGTCCGCTGCGACGTTCTCGACGATCAGCCCCAGCTCCCCGCGGTAGAAGACCTCCATGACCTGGTGGATGCAATCCCGGATCGTCGCGTCGAGCAGCGCGGGGTCGATCATCTGCTCCGCTTCGAGCGCCATGTTGCAGAGGATCATCGGCAGGGCGAAATCCTTCAGGTCGCGCGTGCCCGGGACGGTCTTGCACCACGGTCCCTTGGGGTTGTCGCGTTTTTCGAGAATCCGCGCGAAGGTGCGCTTGGCGATTTCGGCATATTGGTCGCTGCCCGTGGCTAGAGCCGCCTGCGCGAAGGCCATCGTGGCGAACGTGTAGGAAAAGATGTTGTAGGGAGCCACGAGCGGCCGGCCTTCGCGCGTGAGCGAGAAGTACCAGTTGTAATTGCCGTCGTGGCCGTGTTTACGGAGGAACTCCGCCCCCTGTACGGCGCATTCGAGCCATTCGGGACGCTTCTCGACCTGGTTGTAGAGCATCGAAAACAGCCACACCTGCCGTCCCTGCAGCCAGACGAATTTGTCGGTGTCGTAGACGTCGCCCCCGCGGTCGAGGCAGGTGAAGTAGCCGCCGTATCGTTCGTCCTGCGAGTGGGTGAGCCAGAACGGAACCACGTTTTCGAGCAGTTCGTCCCGGTTCAGACACGCCAGTTGTTTGAAATCGATCATGGGAGGTTCTTTATTTTTTGTGTTGGAGATAGTTCATGTATTCCATATAGCGGTTGTAGAGGTGTCCCGCTTGGGTGTAGGACGAATTGGGGCTCATGAAGTGCGAGAATTCGAACGTGATGACATTCTGCATCCCGGCGCGCCGTGCGGCGTCGAGCTTGAAGAGGAGTTTCTCCCATTTGATCGGCAGGAAACGGATGGGCATGTCGCGGTCGAACGATTCGACGTTGGTCCAGCACTCCATGCCGTAGCGTTCGGCCAGCTCGCGGTTGACCACCAGGTAGTCGTAGAGTTCGTCGTAATCGACCTGTCCATCCTGGAAAGCGAGGATGTCCACGGCTCCGGCGATGTCGCTCAGAATCGCGTCCCACTCGCGGCGGTGCTCCTCGACGGTGATCGCCTTGTCGCCGGCCATCACCTGATCGGTCTTGACGCCGTGGATGTAGGGCGAGATCATCGTCTTCAGCCCGCCCGATATCTCCTTGGCGTGCCGGCCCATCGCGGCGTATATCTTCGATACGTTGCGGGTGCGGCGGCTGATCTCCTGCGAGAGGTACCAGCCCCGGAACGATTTGTGGTGGCCGTATTTGGCCCACACCTCGTCGATGAGCTGCATGTTCAGTTCGATCTCCTTCTCATACTCTCCCACGTGCCAGTGGTAGCACGAGTCGTAGGTCCCGAACCAGAAATCCATTCCGTACTTGTCGGACAGCGCGAGGAACATCTCCACCAGATCCACGGGCGGATACTTGACCTTTCCGGTCCGGAGCAGGCAATCGAACGGCGCCGCGATCCAGCTGCCGAGCCCGGCGCGGATCAGCACGACGGTGTTGATTCCCATCTGCTTCATGGCCTTGAAGTCGGCGTCCCACTCCTTCACGCCCCAGTTCTGATGGGGAATGTCCCAGCTCACCTCGTCGAGGAACGTGGCGCGGATGGGGAGGGCTTCGAGGATCTTTTCGGTGCGGAAATCCGCATCCGTGAATTCGCGCGTCTTCTTCGGACCTTTGCCGCGCGATGCGGCGGGCAGGCAGACAAGTATCGTCAGTGCGGCGCCGAGCAGGCCGCGGAACAGCGTTTTTTTCATTTCTTCGAAGTATTTAAGTATTCGAGGTATCGGTCGTAGAGGTGCCCCGCCTGCAGGTAGGCCGACTGCGGGGACATGAAATGCGAGAATTCGAAGGTGATGGCCTGATCGATACCCGCCTCCTCGGCCATCCGCAACTTCAGACGCAGCTTCTCCCACTTGATCGGCAGGAACTTGATCGGCATGTCGCGGTCGAAGGTCTCGGTGTTGGTCCAGCACTCCAGGCCGTAGCGGTCGGCCAGCCGCTTGTTGATGCGGAGGAATTCCGGAAGCTCGTCGTATTCGACGTGCCCGTCCTGAAAGGCCACGATGTCCACCGCGCCCTGAATCCCCCGGAAAATGGCGTCCCACTCCGCCTCGTGGCTCTCGGCCGTGACGCCGCCCGTGCGCGTGGTCCGGTCGGTGTACTGGCTGATGTTCTTGCTGCCGTCGATGTAGGGGGAAATCAGCGTCGGCAGTCCGCCCGAGACGGCTTTGCAGTGACGGCCCAGCCGGGCGTAGAGGTCGATGATTTTGCCCGTGTTGCGGCTGCACTCCTGCGAGATGTACCATCCGCCAAAAGCGGCGTGATGCCCGTAACGGGCCCACACCTCGTCGATCAGGCGGCAGTTGAGCTCCACCTCGTGCAGATAATCCCCGGATGCCCAGTATTTGCCCGAGTCGTAGAGCCCGAACCAGAATTTCATGCCCCACTTTTCGCTCAGGCGCAGGAACATCCCGACCAGGTCCGCGGGCGGTTCGTAACAGCGTTCCTCCGAGGTGAGCACCTGCGAGGAGAAGGTCTGCCAGCGGCGGTAGCCGCAGCGGATGAGTATCACGTGCTCGATACCGGCCCGGTGCATGTGTCCGAAATCGGCGTCCCACTCCTTTTCGCCCCAGTTCTGGTGGGGAATGTCGTGGCTGATTTCGTCCAGAAAGGTTCCTTTGATCTGCATGGCGGTTTGGTTATAATAAAGGTGGCGTTAAATCACGAGCAAATGTAATAATAAAAATTATTATCACAAGCGGTTTTGGTGATAAAATTTATTCAACAGCGGTTTTGTCACAAATATGTTTATTTTGCAGGTGGAGCTCGTTCGCAGGAAGGGCGGCGGCCGATCGGGGTACGATCGTAAAATTTCTGCGAATGAACGGTCCGCATGGCGACATTCGTTATAAATTCGCGGCTCGGGGCGCATTTTCCGCAGAATGTTTGCCCGACTCGCTATTTATTTTTATCTTTACCCAATCGTAAAGACGTAAATCAAACACCCCGACGAAATGACCAATTCGTTCCTCAAACTGGCCACGGAAGGCAACAAGGCCGCTATTCTCAAACAGCAGATTATCTGTCAGTACATTCTCGGCGGCGATTCGAGCATCACCGATCTGAGCAAGGCCGTGAATCTGAGCGTGCCGACCGTGACCAAACTCATCGGGGAGCTGATCGACGAGGGCTTCGTGCACAATTTCGGCGAGCAGGGGACGGCCGGCGGACGACGGCCGAATATCTACGGCCTGAATCCCTATGCCGGGTATTTCGTCGGCGTCGATCTGCGCAAGGATTCGGTCATGATGGCCGTCATCAATTTCAAGGGACAGCTGATCGATGAAACGACGGTCGATTTTCTGATGGACAACGATCCCCGTTCGCTGGACCGTCTTTGCGGCGTGATTCAGAATTTCATCCGTGCGCGCAAGATCGCCCGCGACAAGGTGCTGGCCGTCGGGGTGAATATTTCGGGCCGCGTCAATTCGCAGACCGGATACAGTTACAGCTATTTCTTCGTCGAGGAACAGCCGCTGACGATGCTGCTCGAAGAGCGTCTCGGCACGACGGTCTACATCGAGAACGACACCCGTGCCGCCACTTACGGCGAATATATGTACGGCGACGCCCACTCCGAGAAGACGATGCTCTACATTAACGCCAGCTGGGGACTGGGGTTGGGGATGATCATCGACGGCAAGATATTTTACGGCAAGTCGGGCTTTTCGGGCGAATTCGGCCATTTTCCGCTGCTCGACAACGAGATCATCTGCCGCTGCGGCAAACGCGGCTGTCTTGAGACGGGGGCTTCCGGTTCGGCCATGCACCGGATTTTTCTGGAGAAACTCAAGGAGGGACGCGTGTCGATGCTTTCCGAGAAATACAAAAAAGGCGAGGAGATCACGCTGAATGATATTCTGGCCGCGCTGCTGAAGGAGGATGTGCTGGCCATCGAGATTCTGGAGTCGGTGGGGCACACGCTCGGCAAGGCCATCGCGGGGCTTATCAACATGTTCAATCCGGAGGTGATCGTTATCGGCGGTACGCTTTCGGTGGCCAAGGAGTACCTGATGCTGCCCGTGCGCAACGCCATCAACAAATACTCGCTGATGCTGGTCAACAAGGATACGCAGATACGCCTCTCGACCCTGGGCGAACGCGCTGGAGTGATGGGCGCCTGCATACTGGCGCGCAGCAAGTCGCTGGGGCTGTTCTGAGAAGCGGCCCTCTGCGAACGGAAAACTCCCGGACTGAACGAAAAAGTCCGGGGTTTTATATAAATAGGTACGACGCCCTACCGCTCGGCGTCGAACAGCGGTTTGTATTTCGAGGCCAGTTCGCGCGCCGTCCGCACGGCGTCTCCCGCTTCGGGGAAAGTAAGCGGGTGGGAGGCGTCGGCCCATCGGCATTCGAAGTCGCGGATTTCGCGGTCGAAAGCCTCATGATCGAACATCCGGCCCGTGCGGGCCGCCTCCATCACGCGTTCGATGAAGAGCCGCCAGCGGGGAGCGTAGTAGGTCGAAATCATTCCGGACCATGTGCGGCTGGCGTAATCGGTAAGGTGGTAACTGTCGCCCCAAACCGAGATGAGCATGCGGGCGTTGGTTTCGTAGTAATCTTTCGAAGCGTTGTCGCTGCCGAAGCCGCGCGCCGCGGCGATCCACCGCTCGAGCGAAAACTCGGGGTGGCAGGCCGTGAGCAGGTTGATGTCCGCAAGCAATCCGGTCATGCGTCGGGCGACGGCGTCCATCGCCTTCCGATCGTGCTGCGCATAGGCCGCGGCGAAACGGTCACGTTCTATCAGGAAGTAGTCGCCCAGCACCTGCCGGCCGATGTTCACTACGTCGAAACGGTAGGTGTCGCGTTCGCTGTCCACAGCGAGCAGCTCTTCCCAAACCCGCCACAAGGTCGGGAAACGGTAGCCCGTCGTGGGCTTGGTGGTCCAGTGCCAGTTACCCTCCAGCGCGGGATGCGCATTGGTCAGCGGAGACTGTCCGGTCTGCGCGGGCAGCGTGTAGACGCTGTCGCAGAGCGTCCGCCAGCCGGTGCGGGCCGCGGGGTCGCGGAATCCCGTGCGGCGGTCGGCCAGGCGTGCGATCCACTCGTCGTCCGCAATGCCCGTGTTCCACGCTTTGTCCAGCACGAATTCGTACATGAACTGGTTAACGCCGAAGCCTTCGAGCGTCGAGCCCACGCCGCGCAGGTTGTCGCCGCCATGGGCGAAAGCGTCCTCCATGCGGGCACTCACGGTATGGAAATTGCCCGATAGCATCGTGTTGCCCCCGAAATTGCCGAGGTAGCACCACAAGTAAGGCTGGCCGTGGAATTTTTCGGTCTGCTTCCAGATCTCTGTGAATTCGCAGAAGTAATCCAGCATCAGCAGCCGGTCCTGCGGCACGGCGCCGAGGAAGGCGCGGATGTTCTCCGCGGTCCAGTGCGTCGGATCGGCATAGAAGAGCCAACCCATCTGGAGCCACACCGCCTCGGGATCGACCTCCGCCATCGACTCGTAGATGTGGCGCGACATTCCGGCGAGCGTTTCAGGATCCCACGTCGGGGCGTCGATCTCGTTGAACGGATCGGCGCCGTAGATATGGCCCGTGCCGAACAGACGGGTCTGTTCGGTGAGGAACTCCCGCTGGATGACCGCGAAAAGCGGGTCCATCGGGTCGAGGAAACTGCACCGGTATCGATCGTCGAAGCCGCCCCAGTAGCTCACGCGTGTGATCCGGGCATCGGGATGGAGTCTTTTGAGCTCCTGCGGAACGTGTCCCGCGAAGGCCGGCAGCACGGGTTTCATCCCCAGTTCGCGTTCGCGCGCCAGAATACGCTGCTGCAACGCCAGCTGGCCGTCGATCCACTCCTTGGGCAGCGGACCCTGCCAGCGGTCGATGTTCGACATGCGGTGCCAGGGCAGGTGGGCCGGACCGGTGAAGTAGGCGCGGACCTCTTCGTCCGAAAGTCCGAGCCGGGTCCATACCCGCTGCCAGACGGCTTCCTGCCCCGTGATGGCCAGCGGCATGGTTACGCCCTGAAGCGCCATCCAGTCGATGAAGCGTTCCCATTCGGTCCATCCCCACCACGGCATGGTGTACCCGAACGTGCAGTAATTGAGGAAGAAACGCTCCCGTGCGCGGGATTCGACGCGGACTTTTTCGTCGATCCGCGGTAGCACGGCAGGCATCTCCACGGGATTGCAGGCATGCCACGAGACGGTCGTCAGGCAGTAATTCTTCAGGTAATGGTTCAGTCCCACGGCAATCGAGGCGGAGCTGTTGCCGCGCACGACGATCTTTGAGCCGCGGGATTCCAGTTCGAAACACTCGGTCGTATCGGTAAGACGCTCGAAGCGGAACTGTTTTTCGTGCTCGGGAATGATCCGCCGGGCCAGTGCGCGGACGGCGGCATCGTCCTCAGAGCGGCAGCCAGCGGCCATGCAGAGCAGCGCCGTAAGGCAGGCAATAAATCTCGGTATTTTCATATCGGGCAGGGTTTGGGTGAGCGATCGATTGCTTTGATGGCAAAATTAATAAAATTATTCAAAACATCATACAAAGTAAAAATATTTACGCTGAAGAGTTTTATGTTACCGTAAATTAATTATCTTTGCTTCCATGAAATGAATAAACATTTGTATGATGCACATGAAAAATCTCGGTTATATGCTGTTGGTAGCCCTTCTGTTGTGCTGCACCTGCGTACAATGCAGCGAGAAGGAGCACCAGACTCCTCCGGCTCTCTCTGAAGGGGACGATCCGGGCGGCGACGGCGGCGAAGAAAATCCGGAAGGTCTGCCCGGTTATCCGAAGGGTCTTACGGTCGATGAGTTTACGCAGGAACTTGCGAACGGCTCGAAGTGCCTGGGCTTCTACGCCATCGTCGATTTCAAGGCGAATCCGAACCTGCGGTTCCGTCCGCAGTTCTCCGCAGCGAAGAAGCCGACGGCCTATTTCTCGGCATTCGCCGAATCGGGAGACGGTACGCCGTATTTGGCCGTCAACGGGGGTTTCTTCGGCGGTACGACTTCGGTTAGCCTGCTCATCGACCGGGGTGTGGTCCGATCGCTCGCCGTGCAGGAGGATTGGATATGGTCCACAAATCCTTACACGCATTTCTTCCCCGTGCGGGCCGCTTTGGGGCAGCTGCGCGACGGAAGTTTCGAGGCGGCCTGGGTCTATTGCGTGGCCGACGACGACAACTGTCCCTATGCTTTCCCGTCCGCGCTCGGCAACAACGAGAAGACCATGACGTTCATGCCGGCGCCACCGACCTCGCACACGGCGGGCGGACGCCGCTGGCAGCCCTACAACGCCATCGGCGGCGGCCCGATGCTGGTCCACGGGGGCCGGAACGTGGCCGAGGAGAACTACTGGAAAGAGATTTTCGACTGCGGAGGTCTGCAGGGGCTTGCGCGGCATCCCCGGACGGCCATCGGCGCCACGGAGGACGGGAAACTGGTCATCGTGGTCTGCGACGGACGCAACAAGCGGGGCAGCGCCGGTATGACACTGCCCGAACTGGCCGACAAAATGATCTCGCTGGGATGTGTCGAAGCGATCAATCTCGACGGCGGCGGCTCCTCGACCTTCGTGGGCCGGGAGGGACGGGTGCTCAACATGCCCAGCGACACGCCCGGTACGACTGCGCAGGACGTCGCGCTACGGGAGCGAAGCGTTCCCACGGCGGTAATAATCGCCGAGCAGTGACGCGAAACCCAATACTTTACGGGCGGCAGGCATTCTGCCGCCCGTTTTTGTGGTGCGCATTCATTCACTTTTGCCCGAAATTTGTCAAAAAAAGGATTAATTAACATCTTTTGACACGGCTTTCAGATAATCTTTTATACTCGTTGGTTGAATTAAATTTCCCAATATTTATAAATGAAAAAGTTGCACAAATTGCAGATTATTAGCAAATTAGTGGTAATCACACCGTTAACTACTATTGCTCTGCTTATGCGCAACTTCATAGCAAATTTCGTTAGAATTCTCGGAATCTGCAAGGATTTCGCTGGGAATCGTGTAAATGAACTTGGAAACGTACCCCGTTGTGGCGTTGTTCCGAAGTTTTCCGACCTCGAAGTCGTCGCTCTCGGCATAACCGCCGAGGCTTTCGGATTCGATAGCGAAAATCTTCTTTTTCATCGTCTGCGACATGAGTGCAAGGACGATTTGCCAAACCAGATCAGCCGCCGGCAGTTCAATGTCCGTCGTAAGCTGACGGCCAGACTTGCCGAGGAAATCCGCAAGGAGGTTGCTGTCGCCATTGACGGATCTGAGGACGTGTTCTGCATTGATTCCAAGCCGGTAAAGGTCTGCCAGAACGCAAGGGCGAAACGTTGTGTCATGGGCTGAGACAACGCGGAGGCCGCTCCGGATTGGGGATACTGCGCCTCGCAAGGTCTGCACTATTACGGTCATAAACTCCATGCTGTGTGCGGGATACGAGGTGTGATACATTCCTATGACATGACTGCGGCAAGCGTACATGACATCCATTACCTCAATGATGTGCGTTGGGAATATCATGACTGTATGATGCTTGGAGACAAAGGTTATCTCAGTGCCGAGGTTCAGAAAAACCTCTTTGAGACAGCTAATATAACTCTTGAAGTCCCGTATCGGCTGAATCAGAAAAACTGGCGTCCGCCATCCCGGACATACAAGAGATTCCGCAAGCGTATAGAAACAATATTCTCCCAACTCAACGACAATCTCATGATGATACGAAACTATGCAAAGCAATCCTGCGGTCTCTTTACCCGTATGGCAGGCAAAATCGCAGCTATGACGTTTATGCAATAGGGCAATTTCGTTAATCTTCGTCCGATTGGGCTGATAAAATATTCACTAATCTAATTCAACCAACAGGTTTATAATTATAGAATAATCAAAGACCACTCATCCTAAGCAAGTATATATACCGGATGCTGGATCTTAGAAGGAGTTGCGTTTCCAGATTCTAAACAGCAGAAACAGCTTCACGCAAAAATTGATGAGCTGAGAAAACTTATTATAGATACTGACAATGAATCTGTTCATCGATTTTTTTTATAAAAAGACCGTCATTAAATACACGGCCAATATCTATCAGGAAGATTCCCAGACATATCCTTCAAGAAAACAAGATACGTCTGAACTCTTTTTTCTTGGAACAGGAATCTGTACAGGAGAAAGGAACTCAGTTTATATTCAAATATGCATTCTAAAGTGGTAATAGTAATCATAAAACATATAACAAAAATCACAAATACGGAGGTTCGATTTTGGACAATACACTTCAGAAATTGTAAAAGAAACAGGTTGCATCTAACAACTCTTGACTATTTGCCAATTCCAAAAATTTTTCGTATCTTGCAATAGGTTATTTGAAATGCGGTATTTGAGCGCAACAAGTTGAAAATAAACCGTTACTTTTTCGTTACCTATTATCCTATACAAAAATGTAACGACCTGATTTATTAGGTCGTTACATCATTTTAATCCCGCTCCGAATCATCGGTTTCCTCTTTTCTTTATATCGGCTTCCGGGTCGGTCGGGAGCCTATTTTTTCGAATCGACCCGCATTTCGACCGAGGCGCCCGACCATTGGTTGATCTCCCGCTTTTCGGTGCGCAGGCGGCGTCCGGCATAGGAGATCCTCACCTCGATCCCGAAGGGCCTGGTCGCGTCGATTTCGTTGTCCGCGGGCAGCGTGTGGGGGATTATATATAGGTAGAGCACGAGGTGGTCGCACGGCATGGTTTGCAGCGCGGCCGTGCGGTCGGCGGCGATGTCTGCGGGGCGTTCGGTGAGGTTCGAGCCGACGTCGGCCACGGTCGATGCCGACGAGGCGAATCCGATGCGCCGGCCGGCGGCGTCGAAACAGCCGCACATCAGCGCCGCATTGTACCGCCACCACCCTTCGTAGCGGCTCGTGACTTCGATTGTAAATCCTTTTTCGTCCATGTTCTGTCGGGGCCGCGCGGGCCGGATGCAGCGCCGGATCGGTTCGGCGGTCCGTGCGCGGACTATTTTTCCGTAAAAATAATACAACTGTCGTGCAACGCCAAATTTATTTGCGCCCCGCCGGGCCGGGAGTGCTAAAACTCGCGGTTTTCTTTGCAAATGTCTTATTTTTTCGTAACTTTGCGCACTAAATGTGCGTAAATGGAGGTAGCTCAACGATATTCGATTGCCTGGAAAGGGCTGAAAAACGGTCGTCACGACTTCCGTTTCGAGGTCGACAAGGCGTTGTTCGAAGCCTTCGAAAGCACGGAGATCAAGGACGGACGGTGTGAGGTCTCGGTCGGTGTGGACCGCTCGGAGAAGCAGCTCACGCTCGATGTCGGGATCACGGGTCATGTCGTCGTCGAATGCGACCGATGCCTGGAGGACTGCCGTGTGCCCATTGATTTCGTGGGGCAGCTGGTGGTGAAATTCTCCGACGAGGTGCACGAATACGACGGCGAGGTGATGTGGATGCTGCCGGGCGAGGACCGCGTGGAGCTTGCGCAGTACATCTACGAAAGCATCGTGCTGTCGCTGCCCTACCAGCGGGTGCATCCCGAGGGGGAGTGCAACCCCGAGATGCTCGAACGCTTCCGGATCGTTTCCGACCGGGAGTTCGCGTCGATCGAGGCTGCGGCCGAAGGCGCCGGGGAGCGCGGCGGGGGCGAATGGGCCAAGCTGGCCGCCCTGCGCGAGCGGATGGAGGCCGAAGGCGCGGACGGCGGAGAAGGCGGTGAGGAACCCGGCGGCGCGAAATAAACACGGATAAAGATACGTTTAAACTTATAAATTATATTTAAAAATGGCACATCCTAAACACAAAGTCTCGTCGACGCGACGCGATAAGCGCAGAACCAACTACAAGGCTACCGTTCCGACGGTGGTTACCTGCTCGAACTGCGGCGCAGCGGTGCTCTATCACCGTGTATGCCCCGAGTGCGGCTTCTATCGCGGAAAGCTCGCCATCGAGAAGAAAGCTGCCGAATAATTCCGGCGCTCAAAAGAGTGCATCCCCGCGGGGAGTGCCTCTTTTTTAATTTATGAAGGTTCCCTTCCGGCTGCCTGAATCCCCGGTCGTACATGTTTTCCGGGGGCGGGTCGGGAGCGGGACAGGATATCAACCAACACTCGTACGAGTATGATAAAGATTGGCGTAGATGCCATGGGCGGCGATTATGCACCCGAAGCGGCTGTCAAGGGAGCCGTCATGGCGCTCGATGCGATCGGGTCGGACAGCCGTATCGTGCTGTTCGGCGACGAAGAGAAAATTAAGTCCGTGCTCGCTTCGGAGGGATGTCCCGCCGAGCGGTTCGGAATCGTAGCGACCACCGAGGTGATCGAGATGGGCGACCATCCGGCCAAGGCTTTCCAGGCCAAGGCGGATTCGAGCATCACGGTCGGGTTCGGCTACCTGGCCAAGGGAGCTGTCGACGGTTTTGCGAGCGCAGGTTCGACCGGCGCCATGATGGTCGGTTCGATGTATGCCGTCAAACCGATCGAGGGTGTCGTGCGTCCCACGATTTCATCCATCGTTCCCACCATCGCAGGGCGTCCTGCGCTGCTGCTGGACGTGGGCCTGAATGTGGACTGCAAGCCCGAGGTGCTGGCGCAGTACGGCCTGATCGGCTCGATTTACGCCGAGGCGGTGCTGGGCATCGAGCGTCCGCGCGTGGCGGTGCTCAACATCGGCGAGGAGGAGACCAAGGGCAACGCCCAGACCAAAGCCACCTACGAACTGCTGAAGGCGGAGAGCCGGATCAATTTCGTGGGCAATGTCGAGGGTTCCTATCTCTTTTCGGGCAAGGTCGCCGATGTGATCGTCTGCGACGGATTCGTCGGCAACACGGCGCTGAAAATGGCCGAGGGCCTCTACCGCATCAACACGGCCTTGGGCTGCCGCAATGCCTTCTGGGACGCCATGAATTACGAAAACGTGGGCGGAACACCCGTCCTGGGCGTCAACGCGCCCGTTATCATCGGTCACGGATGCTCTTCGCCCCAGGCGATCCGGAGCATGATCCTTTCGACCGAACAGGTCATCAAGGCCGATCTGACAGCGAAACTGCAACGTGCGTTTCAAAATTAACCAAAACACGAAAAGCCAAAGCTAATGGGTAAGATAACAGCAGCTATTACGGGTGTGGGACAGTACCTTCCGGAATATATCCTCACCAACGACGAATTGAGCCGGATGGTCGACACCAACGACGAGTGGATCATGTCGCATACGGGTATCAAGACGCGCCATATCCTCAAGGGCGAGGGTATCGGCAGCTCCTACATGGGCGCCCGTGCGGTCATCAATTTGTTGGATAAGACGGGGGTGGACCCCATGGAGATCGACGTGGTGATCTGCGCCACGGTGACCCCCGACATGTTCTTCCCCTCGACGGGTAACCTGATCGCCGACCAGGCTGGCTGCAAGAACGCCTTCGCGTTCGATGTTTCGGCAGCTTGCAGCGGCTTCCTGTTCGCCCTGACCACCGGCGCGAAGTTCATCGAGGCCGGCACGAGCAAGAAGGTCATCGTCGTGGGCGCCGACAAGATGTCGTCGATCGTCGACTATACCGACCGTTCGACCTGCCCGCTCTTCGGCGACGCCGCCGCCGCCGTGCTGCTGGAAGCCAATACCGAAGGTCTCGGAATCGTGGATTCGATCCTGCATTCCGACGGCTCGGGCGAGATGCAGCTCTACATGAAGGCGGGCGGTTCGCGCTACCCGGCTTCGGTCGAAACCGTGCAGAACAACTGGCACACGATCATGTGGGACGGCCACGCCGTGTTCAAGGCTGCCGTGTCGAAGATGTCCGACGTTTCGGTGGAGATGATGGAGCGTCACAACCTCAAGGGCGAGGACATCCGTTTCCTGGTTCCCCATCAGGCCAACCTGCGCATCATCGACGCCACGGCGCGCCGTATGGGCATCACGCAGGACAAGTGCATGATCAACATCGACCGCAACGGTAATACCACGGCCGCCACGATTCCTTCGTGTCTTTGCGACTACGAGAGCCAGTTGCGCAAGGGCGACAACCTCATTCTGTCGGCTTTCGGCGGCGGATATACCTGGGGTGCGACCTATGTGAAGTGGGCCTACGACGGCCTGAAGGCATAAGCGGGGCGATCCCCGGCAAAAGGCGGAAACATCGGTTTCCGCCTTTTTTTTGTTCGTTTTCGCGGAATTTTTTTATCTTTGGAGCCGTAACGCCCCTTTTATATCAGTAGGCGGTTTTACGGAATCTTGTACGATTCCGTTTTGCAACCCATTCGACTTTTTCGTATCTTTGTTGAGCTAAACCCATTGCCGATGAACCGTCTGAACCGTATTTTTCACAACAAACAGATCAAACTGTTTTGGTTCCTGCGGAGTTTCGCGCGTTACCTTACGCCGAAACGGTTGTTGCAGTCCCGTCTGGACCGGGTACTCGCCGAGGCGGAACGCCGCCCCGACTGGGAGTACATCTGCCGGCGGGCGGATTATTACAACAAACTGTCGCCTGCGCCTGCGACCCCCCCCCGCGAAGGGCTGCGTCCGTTAGGCGACCACAAGTTCCGCCGGGGCGTCAAGACGGCCTATTTCTTCGATACCTACGAGTTCACCCGCTGGTTCAGCGACCGCCTGCTGTGGAATACCGTTCCCGGGGACGTGACGACGGTTCCCGACGTGCCGTCGATCGTCAAGAGCCGGCCGATCTGCGGCGACAACGCCAATTCGGTGCTGCTGAACCTCGACAAGGTTCGCCATTTCATCTTCCTGCGGGACGATATTCCGTTCCGGAAGAAGTCGGACAAGGCGATTTTCCGGCTGGCGATCACGCGGCGTCCCCACCGCGAACGTTTCATGCGCATGTATTTCGGTTCGGAGTGCTGCGATGCCGGCATCTCGACGCCCCGTCCCGAATATCCCCCGGAGTGGACCAAACCCCATATTTCGATGTACGACCACCTGAACTACAAGTTCATTCTGGCGATCGAGGGCTACGACGTGGCGACGAACCTCAAGTGGATCATGTCGTCGAACTCGCTGGCCGTGATGCCCCGTCCGACCTACGAGACGTGGTTCATGGAGGGCACGCTCATCCCCGGTTACCACTACGTCGAGATCCGGCCCGACTATTCCGACCTCGAAGAGCGGATGCGCTACTACATCGAGCATCCGGACGAGGCCGAGGCGATCATCGCGCATGCGCACGAATACGTCGCGCAGTTCCGCGACCGCCGGCGCGAAAAGATCATTTCACTGCTGGTCTTGCAGAATTATTTCCGGCGCACCGGGCAGCGCTGATTCCCGGCATTTCAGTTTCCTTTCGGATTCGGGCCGTAATTTCGCCCGTCTGAAAGACGGGTTTCGGAGGGCGGTGGCGGGCCGCGGGTTTCAAGACCGGATTTTCGCCCCTCCCCCTGTCCCGAGAAAAAGGAGTGTATTATGAAGATACTCATTGTTGAAGACGAACCCTCCCTGCGGGAGATCATGGTCCGGACGCTGACCCGGGAGCAGTACATCGTCGAGCAGGCCGCCGATTACGCCGCGGCGCTCGACAAGATCGCCGCATACGACTACGACTGCATCCTGCTGGACATCATGCTGCCCGGCGGCAGCGGCCTGCGGCTGCTCGAAGAGCTGAAGAGGCGTCGCAGCCCGGCTGCGGTGATCATCATTTCGGCCCGCGATTCCCTCGACGACAAGATCGAGGGGTTGGAACTCGGCGCCGACGACTACCTTCCCAAGCCGTTCCACCTGGCGGAATTGAGCGCCCGCATCCGCAGCGTCCTGCGCCGTCACCAGCGCGGCGGTTACGAGAGCCTCGACGCGGGCAACGTGCGCCTGTGGCCCGACAGCCGCCGGGTCGAGGTGGCGGGCCGCGAGGTGGAGCTGCTGCGCAAGGAGTACGACATCCTCCACTACTTCATGTCCCGCCCCAACCACACGGTCGACAAGACCGCGCTGGCCGAAGGGGTCTGGGGCGACCATATCGACCAGGCCGACAATTTCGATTTCGTCTATGCGCAGATGAAGAACCTGCGCCGCAAGCTCCACGATGCGGGCGCCGACATCGAGATACGCGCCGTCTACGGCTTCGGCTATAAACTCGTACAGCCGTGAAACTGGTTTACCGCATCCTGCTGCACCTTTCGTGGGCGCTGTCGCTGCTTCTGGCGGCATGGGCCGTGTTGTTTTACTTCACGCTGATCGACGAGATCAACGACGAGGTGGACGACGCGCTCGAAGCTCGTGCCGAAGTGATCGTCAAGCGGGTTCTGGCCGGACGGGAGCTTCCCGTTCCGGCGGACGAGGGCAACAACGGCTATTTCCTGCACGAAGTGTCGCCCCAATATGCCGCCGCACAGCACCACGAACGCTATTCCGACGAGGAGATTTTCATTCCCGAACGCGACGACAAGGAGCCGGCCCGCGTGCTGCGCAAGGTGTTCCGCGACGGCGCGGGGCAATGGCGCGAGTTGACGGTGATGACTCCGACCATCGAGAAGGACGACCTCCGGGAGTCGATCCTCCGGTGGATGGTCTGCCTCTACCTCTTCCTGCTGCTGATGATCCTGCTGGTCACGGTCATCGTGCTCTACCGCACGATGCGGCCGCTCTACGCCCTGCTGCGGTGGCTCGACGGTTACACCGTGGGGGCGCGGAATGCGCCGCTGGCCGTCGAGACCTCCGTCACGGAGTTCCGGAAACTCAACGATGCCGCGCGCCGCTATGCCGAGCGGGCCGAGTCGTCGTTCGAGCGGCAGAAACAGTTTATCGGCAACGCCTCGCACGAGATGCAGACTCCGCTGGCAGTCTGCCGCAACCGGTTGGAAATGCTGGTCGACGATGCGCATGCGCTCACCGGGGAGCAGTTGGGCGAGATCGCCAAGGTGCAGCGGACGCTGGACTACCTCGTGCGGCTCAACCGTTCGCTGCTGCTGCTGTCGAAGATCGACAACGGCCAGTTCCCCGAGGCCGAAGAGGTCGACGTGAACGCACTGGTGCGCCGCACGGCCGAGGACATGGAGGAGATTTACGCCTACCGCAGCATGCGCTTTGCGCTCGTGGACGAGGGGCCGCTCACGGCGCGGATGAATCCGTCGCTGGCCGGGAGCGTGGTCGCCAACCTGCTGAAAAACGCATTCGTTCACGGCGACGAGGGCGGCGAGGTGACGGCGAGCGTCGCTCCGCGTCGCTTCACGGTCTGCAACAGCGGCGCGGGCGGTCCGCTCGACGCCGGGCGTATCTTCGACCGGTTCTATCAGGGAACGAAGAAGGAGGGTTCTACGGGGCTGGGCCTTGCCGTGGTCGACGCAGTCTGCCGTCTCTACGGATTGAAGGTGTCCTATTCTTATAAGGAGGGGCGGCATTGCTTCGCGGTCGATTTCCCGGCGTGAAAAAAAATGCAGGAAATCCGCTTTTTTCAGATTCGTTTCAGTTTCGGGCCGCAACTTTGCAGTACGAAATTCAATTAAAACACTACGATTATGAAAAAGTTCACGATTCTTCTCGCTTCGCTGGCCGTCATGGCCTCTTCGGTTCCCGCTTTCGCCGGTAAAGACCGGATCATCACCGTCGGCGAACTTCCCGCCGTTGCGCAACAGTTCGTCCAGACCCACTTCAAGGCTGTCGAGGTCTCCTACGCCAAAGTCGACGAGGAACTGTTCGACAAGGATTACAAGGTGGTCTTCGTCAACGGCTCGAAGGTCGAGTTCGCCAAGGACGGAGCGTGGAAGGAGGTCGACTGCAAGTACGGCGAGGTTCCCGCAGCCATCGTTCCGCAGCAGATCCGCGACTATGTCGCCAAGAACTTCGCAGGCCGCAAGATCGTCTCGATCGACCGCGACAAGCGCGACTGGGAGGTGAAGCTCGACAACGGTCTCGACCTGAAATTCGACCTTCAGTTCCGCCTGATCGAGATCGACGACTGATCCGCATTCCGCTGAAAACCATCCGACGGCGCCCGAATACGTATTCGGACGCCGTCTATTTTGTTTTATAATGTCTCGCTATTTCGATATAAAATAATTTGATGGCTATTTTGATACAAATCACGAAAAACTATTGTATATTTGTATCACGAACGATGATAAACCGCAAACTTAAAACAATACAGTTATGTTAAGCAAGAAATTACACGAAGCGATGAACGCGCAGATCAATGCCGAGCTTTGGTCGGCCTATCTCTATCTTTCGATGTCGATGGACGCCGAGGCCAAGGGGCTGAAGGGTGTCGCCAACTGGTTCTACGTACAGTTCCAGGAGGAGCAGGACCATGCGCGGATCTTTATGAACTACATTCTCTCGCGCGACGCCGAGGTGAAGCTGCTCCCGATCGAGGAGGTGCGCACTGCTTGGACTTCGCCGCTGGAGATGTTCCAGGACACGCTGGCCCATGAGAAGGAGGTTACGGCCATGATCAACAATCTGGCCGCCATCGCCGCCGAGGACAAGGATTACGCTTCGTCGAACATGCTCGTCTGGTTCGTCGACGAGCAGGTCGAGGAGGAGGAGTCGGCACGCGAGATGATCACCGCCTGCGAGGCCGTCGAAGGCAATAAGTTCGGGCTGTACATGCTCGACAAGGAGCTGGCCGCCCGCACCTACACGCAGGCTTCGCCGCTGGCGACCGCCAACGCATAAACGAAAGTTTTTGTCATAGTTATTTATAGTGGGTCCGGCCTCCGAAAGGGGGCCGGATTTTTTGGTTAGTCGGATTATTTGACTATCTTCGCAATAGAAAATAGAAACAAAGGTTAAGACAAACCTTTATACCTACAGTAAACCGTTACCTGTTGTAGAAATACGGCAGTTTTTATGATGGTGTAATATTTGTCTGAAACTTGAGCCTTGTCCCTGCCCGTTCGGGTGGGGGACAGGCTTGGGCGTAAGGGCAACTACCATCATAAGGCTGTAACGGGCCGACTGTAGGGGTTGTACCTGCGTCCTTGCTTTTTTATAGGAGGACTGCCCTGCGGGCGGCGGCGTGAGAACGGACCAGGTACATGACTGGAAATAACCGTCACCCGGCAAAAATGCACCGGAACAATACGGCTGTCGTCTTTTTCAGCCGCCATATTTGGAGTTTCCCGACATTTTTCCGAAATTTAACCGATCGGACCGCGCCGGACATCCGGCACAGCGGAAACCGCTTCGGCAGACTATGCCTAAACCTTAAAAACAGAGATAACCGATGAAGAAAATCCTCTTATGCTGGCTGGCCGCGGCGACGGCGCTGACGGCCGGCGCGCAGAGCAACGAATGGCAGGACGCCGGCGTGAATGCCGTGAACCGGATGCCGATGCATGGCTCCTGGTTCGCGTACGAGTCGCCGGAAGCCGCACAGGCGGGCGACAAGACCCTCTCGGAGCGGTTCGTCACGCTGAACGGAAACTGGAAATTCAACTGGGTGCGCAACGCCGACCAGCGACCGACGGACTTTTTCCGCGTCGGCTACAACGACAAAGGCTGGAACGACATGCCCGTGCCGGGACTCTGGGAGCTGAACGGATACGGCGATCCGGTCTACCTCAACGTCGGTTACGCCTGGCGGGGCTGGTTCAAAAACGATCCGCCGCACGTTCCCGTCGAGCAGAACCACGTGGGTTCCTACCGCCGTACGGTCGACATCCCCGCGGCATGGGCCGGCAGGCAGATCGTCGCGCATTTCGGCTCGGTGACGTCGAACATCTACCTCTGGGTCAACGGCCGCTATGTGGGTTACAGCGAGGACAGCAAGCTGGAGGCCGAGTTCGACCTGACGCCCTACGTGAAACCCGGCCGGAATCTCATCGCGTTCCAGGTCTTCCGCTGGTGCGACGGCACATACCTCGAAGATCAGGACTTCTTCCGCCTTTCGGGCGTGGGCCGCGACTGCTACCTCTACGCGCGCGACAAACGGCAAATTACGGACATTCAGGTCGACGCCGCGCCTTCGGCCGACTACACCGCGGGAACGGTAGCCGTCAAAGCCTTCTTCCCCAGGCAGGCGCGGGGATGCAGCGTCGAACTGGCGCTCACCGACGCCCAAGGGCGCAGCGTCGCGTCGCAGCAGCTGCGCGTCACGAAAGACGAGGAGCGCTGCACGCTCGACGCCGGGAAAGTCGCCCTGTGGAGCGCCGAGACGCCCGTGCTGTACGGACTGACGGCGACGCTCCGCGCGCCGGCGGGCGAAGTGATCGAGGTCATTCCGCTCCGGATCGGATTCCGCGACGTGAAGATCGAGGGCGGGCAGCTGCTCGTCAACGGCCGGCCGGTGCTGATCAAGGGCGCCAACCGGCATGAGATGGACCCCGACTACGGCTATTACGTCTCCGAGGGGCGCATGCTGGAGGACATCCGCATCATGAAGGAGAACAACATCAACGCCGTGCGCACGTGCCACTACCCCGACGACGCCCGCTGGTACTCGCTCTGCGACCAATACGGACTCTACGTCGTGGCCGAGGCCAATATCGAGTCGCACGGCATGGGTTACGGCGAAAAGACGCTGGCCAAGAATCCGCTCTACGCCAAGGCGCATCTGGAGCGCAACGAACGCAACGTGCAGCGCAGCATCAACCATCCGTCGGTCATCATCTGGTCGCTGGGCAACGAAGCGGGCGACGGGCCGAACTTCGACGCCTGCTACGACTGGATCAAGGCTTACGACCCCTCGCGGCCGATTCACCACGAACGGGCCGTCTATTCGCCCGGCAGCCGCAACACGGACATTATCTGCCCGATGTACTGGGACTACGAGCGGTGTGAGAAATACCTCGCCGAGAATCCCGCCAAACCGCTGATCCAGTGCGAATACGCCCACGCCATGGGCAACTCGATGGGCGGATTCAGGGAGTACTGGGAGCTGATCCGCCGCGAACCGAAATATCAGGGCGGATTCATCTGGGATTTCGTGGACCAGTCGCTGCACAAAAAGGGGCGCAACGGCGTGACGGTCTACGGCTACGGAGGCGACTGGAACCCCTACGACCCCTCGGACCAGAACTTCTGCGACAACGGCCTGATCGGTCCCGACCGCATTCCGAACCCACACATGGAGGAGGTGCGCTACTACTACCAGTCGGTCTGGACCTCGTGGGCCGGCGATGCGGGGAATACGGTGGAGGTCCTCAACGAAAATTTCTTCCGCGGCCTCGAAAACTACGACCTCCATTGGGAGGTGCTCTGCGACGGGACGCCCCTCCGCCGGGGCGTCGTCGACGGACTGAAAGCCGCGCCGCAGCAGCGCGTGCGCATCACGCTCCCCTACGATCCGGCCACGCTGCCCGCGGCGGGCGAACTGCTGCTCGACGTGGCCTACAAACTCAAGACGGCCGAAGGCATCCTGCCCGCGGGCCACACCGCGGCGCGCGCCCAGCTGCCGATCCGCGAATACGTCTTCACGGCTCCCGCGGCGAAATCCGCAGCCGAAGGTGAATCGCTCTTCGTTGCGGACAACCACAAAGACTTCCTAATCGTCGCGGGCAACGGCCTGCGGCTCGACTTCAGCCGCAAGACGGGCTTCATCACCCGTTACGAAGTCCGCGGGCTCGACTTCCTGGCCGACGGCTCCACGCTGCGCCCCAACTTCTGGCGCGCGCCGACCGACAACGACTTCGGCGCCGGACTGCAACACAAAATGGCCGTCTGGAAACAGCCGGAGATGAAACTCAAGACGCTGACCCATGCCGAGGCCGACGGCATCGTCACGGTGAAGGCCGGCTATGAAATGCCCGGGGTGCAGGCCACGCTGGAGATCGAATACGCCGTCGACAACACGGGCGCCGTCACGATCGCACAGTCGCTGCACGCCACGCCGGGGGCCGAGGTTCCCGACATGTTCCGCTTCGGCATGCGCTTCGAGATGCCCGAGGCGTTCGACCGCCTGCAATACTACGGCCGCGGACCGGGCGAGAACTACGCCGACCGCAAATCGTCGGCCTTCGTGGGACTTTACCGCCAGAGCGTCGACGAGCAGTTCCACCCCTACATCCGCCCGCAGGAGACCGGCACGAAGAGCGACCTGCGCTGGTGGCACCTCGCGGACATCGGCGGACGGGGGCTTACGGTGACCTCCGACGCTCCGTTCTCCGCCTCGGCGCTTCACTACCCGCAGGAGTCGCTCGACGAAGGCCCCGCAAAACGGCAGGGACACTCGCCCGAGGTCGAAAAGCAGAAGAACGTTTCGGTATGCCTCGACAAGGTGCAGTACGGACTGGCGTGCGTCAACTCGTGGGGCGCGCTGCCGCTGCCCGAATACCGGATTCCCTACGCCGACTACACGTTCCGCCTGAAGATCGCGCCTGCGACCCGCCTATAAGCCGCGCCACACGCCCGAAGGCCGGAGTCCCCCGCGGATTCCGGCCTTTTTATCGGCCGCAGGACTTGCCGGGGAGACAAAAAATGCGCATCTTTGTCGTCCGTTAAACGATCCCGAACATGTTATACACCGAAGATACGCGCATCGAAGCGCTGGCCGTACACGTCGTCGGCAACAAATCGAAGGACGAACCCCTGACGGTCTCGCCCGAACTCTCGGCACAGGTCGCCGACGAAGGGCTGATGCGCACGCTCACGGCCTATTTCCTCGGCGGCTTCAAGAGCGAGGAGTGCTACAACCTCCACCACGAGACCGACCTCGGGTGCAACGAGGTCTGGAACTTCGCATGCAGGATCTTCGACGATCCGGAGGCGCTCCTCGAACATTCGGTGAGCCTGGCCAAGCACCTCTACGAGAGCGGCATGCACCCGCAGATCAAGGGCGGCGAATTTTACACGGTCTACTTTTCGGACTGCAATTTCGGCGGCGAACGCTGCGACGCGCTGGGGCTGTTCAAGTCCGAGACGCGCGACACGTTCCTCGACGTCGAACAGCAGGCCGGAGGGGTGCATATCGCGGCCCGCGAAGGCATCGACATCAAACGGCTGGACAAGGGAGCCGTCATTTTCAACACGGAACGCGAGGAGGGGTTTGCGGTCTTCGTCGTCGACAACACCAACCGCACCGAAGCACGCTACTGGATCGACGACTTCCTGCGCGTGCGCCAGCGGCAGGACAACTACCACAATACGCACAACACGCTGGCGATGTGCAAGAAATACGTCACGAAACACCTCTCGAAGGAGTTCGAGGTGTCGAAGGCCGACCAGGCCGAGCTGCTCAACGAGACGATGAAGTATTTCCAGGAGCAGGAGAGCTTTTCGATGGACGATTTTTCGGAGAAGGTGATCCGCCAGCCGGAGGTCGTGGAGAGCTTCACGCGCTTCCGCCAGGAGTACGAACAGGACCGCGACATCCGCATCGAAGACGAATTCGGCATCTCGGATTCAGCCGTCAAGAAGCAGGCGCGGTCGTACAAGAGCGTCATCAAGCTCGACCGCAATTTCCACATCTACGTCCACGGCAACCGCAACCTGCTGGAGCAGGGCGAGGACGAGAAGGGCAAGTTCTACAAAGTCTATTACGAAGAGGAGGAGTAGGACTACCCGAGCATGCCGCCCAGCACCAGACCGAACAGCACGAGGAACAACGCCCAGTGGCACAGCCGGAGGTAATGACGCCCTCCGGCTTTTTCACACAGCAGCGACACCAGCCAGAAGACGCACCAGCCGCCGAACACCAGCAGCAGCAGGAGTTCGAGCGCGAAATTGCGCGGCAGGACGCCCGTCCCCAGCAGCAAGAGAAAAGCCGCGCAGAGGAACAGGTCCACTGAAATCATCTGAACGCCGCAGCGGCCCATCAGCCACGCCTCGTAAGCTCCGGAAGGGGCCGTTGCCGCATCAGGGCGCGCCGCCGAGTAGAAGCGGTTGCCTGAAAACACGTGTACGAAGAATGCGGCGGCGAGCAACGCTCCGGCCGCCAGAAACCATCCGTTCATCATCATCCCATTTTACGGTAAATACACTCCGGCATGTGCCGGATCAGCCACGCAGGCAGCCGCCAGCGGCGTGTGACGACCGCCACGCTACGGCGGCGGCGGATGGCCCGCACGATCCCCTCCACGACCCGGTCGACGGGCATCACCCAGAACAGCCCCTCGCCCTTGGCCATCTCCGTCGCGACGAATCCCGGACGGATGTCGGTCACCGGGAGGGGCAGTCCGGACTTCGCAGCCCGCTGCCGCAGGCCCTCGGCATAGTTGATCTGATAGGCTTTCGAGGCGTTGTAGGCCGGAGCCGCACCGCCGCCGCGCAGGCCCCCGACCGACGTGATGACGACCAGATGGCCGCCGCCCCGCTCCTCGAAACGGCCGTAGGCCCAGTCGACCGCCGCGGTCCAGCCCACGACGTTGGTGCGGATGGCCGGCTCTTCCAGCGCATAGTCCAGTCCGGGATTCAGGTCGCCGGTTCCGGCGCTGACCACGCACAAATCCATGCCGCCCAGCTCTCCGGCGAGGCGTTCCAGCGCCGCACAGGCGGCGGCAGGGTCCATGATGTCGGCCGCGGCGTAACAAAAGCTGCCCGGACGGCTGGCCGCCAGCTCCTCCAGCAACGCCTCGCGCCGCCCGGTCACGCCGACCCGGTATCCTTCGGCCGCAAGGCGTTCGGCCAACGCCCGGCCGATGCCGGAAGTGGCCCCGATGACAATCGCTCGTTTCATGGAAACAAAGTTAACGGGTGCGCCCCAAAAAAGCGTTGACGCAGATCAAGAAATCAGCGGACACGGCGGCGGATGCGGCTCAACGTCTCGGGACGCACGCCCAGATAGGAGGCCAGTTCCCGCAGGGGAACGAGCTGCAACACGTCGGGACAACGCTCCGTCAGGGCCTCGTAGCGTTGCTGCGGCGAGGCGGCATAGCGGTCCAGCAGACGTTCGTAAACCTCGGCCAGCATGTGTTCGGCCAGCCTGCGGCCCAGCCGCTCGCAGGCGGCATCGGTGCGGTAGAAGGTTTCGAGCCGTTCGCCGGGAACAAGCAGGGCCTCGGCGCCGCACATCGCCCCGATCGTCACCTGCGACGGCGCATCGACGCACATCGAGATATAGTCGCCGACGAACTCTCCGGCAAAGGCGTAACCCACGACATGCTCCTCTCCCGCGGCGTCGGCGTGCACGTAACGGAAAGCGCCCTGCACGACCAGTCCGCAGCGGTGGCTGCGGAGTCCCTGCCCGGAGAGGCGTTCGCCGCGGGCGAAACGCCGTACGACGCCCTCGCGGCGGATAAAGGCGGCGAGTTCCGAAAATTCGGCCTCCGTTATGTAGCGGTTGAAATTCACGGCTGTAAAGATAATCCATCAATTTGGGAGAACCAAACGAAGGCATCAAACATGCTCTGCCTCGCGGCCTTCGCGCTGCTTTGGATCGCCGGTCCCGGGCGGTATGCCGCCGGCAGCCGGATCGCCCGGCGGCTCTGCACCCGGCCCCCTGAAAGCCATTCGCATGCCGTCGGCACGCCACCTCGCAGACAAACGCCGCTCCGCTGGCCCGGATTTTGCCGTCCGGAAAGAAAAACCACACCGTCATGGCTCCGAAAACCAAAACTCCCGACCGGCTCACCGTCGAAGAACGCCGCGAACTCCCCGCATCGGCGTTCGGAATCCCCGAAACGCGCGAATTCCCGCTCGTCGACGCAGCGCACATCCGCGCGGCGGAAGCCTATTTCCGTTACGCACCCGACGACAGGAAAGCCGCCCTGGCGCGCCGCATTCTCGCCCGCGCCCGCGAAATGGGCGTCGACGTCCGCAGCCGTGTGATCCGCGGCTGGGCCGGGGAGGCGTAGGAACCGAAAAAATCGCTATCTTTGTCTGCACGGGCCGCCGAAAGACCCGTGCGGATAGATATGGAAACAATCACCGAATTTCTCATCGACTGGGGCTACTGGGGCCTCTTCCTCTCGGCGCTGATCGCCGGAAGCGTCCTGCCTTTCAGCTCCGAGGCGGTGATGGTGGTGCTCGCAGGCATGGGGCTTGATCCCGTGGGATGCGTCGTCGCGGCCGCGCTGGGCAACACGCTCGGCGGCATGACTTGCTACTGGATCGGGACGCTGGGCAAGACCGAATGGATCACCCGGCTGGGTGTCTCGACGCGCCAACTGGCCCGGGCGCGGAAATTCCTCTCGGGACGCGGGGCGCTGATGGCCTTCTTCGCCTTCCTGCCCACCATCGGCGAGGCCATCGCCATCGTGCTGGGACTGATGCGCAGCAACGTGTGGCTGACCGGCAGCGCGATGCTCGCGGGCAAGACCCTGCGTTACATTGTCGTACTGGCGACCTTCCGGGGCGCCCTATCCCTTTTCTGATATGGAAATTCGCAAAACCGAAACCCCTTCGCGGGAACTGTTGCTGCTGGCCGACGAGGTCGAAGCCTCGGTGGCCGACTACATCGGCCGCGGAACGTGCTACGCCGCCTGCGACGACGGCCGGATCGTCGGACAGTACGTGCTGATCCACACGCGGCCCTTCACGGCCGAGGTCGTGAATATCGCCGTCGTGCCCGACCGCCAGCGGCAGGGCATCGCCACGGCTCTTTTGGCCCACGCCGTCGACACGGCCCGCCGGGCGGGGTTCCGCCTGCTCGAAATCGGCACGGGCAATTCGGGATTCGGGCAGATCGCCCTCTACGAACGCTGTGGATTCGTCCGCTGCGGCATCGACGTAGACTATTTCCGCAAGCACAGCCCTACGCCGATCTTCGAAAACGGCGTGGAGTGCCGCCACATGGTGCGCCTGCGCATGGAGTTCATGTAACCATGTCCGTTTCGTGGAACCCCTGGCACGGATGCCGGAAAATCAGCGAAGGCTGCCGCAACTGCTATGTCTACCGGCAGGACAGCCGCCACGACAAAGACAGCCGCGAAGTGCGGCAGACGGCGATGTTCGACCGTCCGGTGCGCCGTAGCCGCGACGGACGGTTCAAGGTCCCCGCCGGCGAGATGGTCTACACCTGCTTCACATCGGATTTTCTGCTGGAGGAGGCCGACGCCTGGCGTGCCGAGGCCTGGGAGATGATGCGCATCCGCCACGACCTGCGGTTCCTCTTCTTCACCAAGCGCATTGACCGGCTGGCCGCCGTACTGCCGCCCGACTGGGGCGACGGATATGAGAATGTCGTCATCGGCTGCACGGTCGAAAATCAGGCGATGGCCGATTACCGGCTGCTGCTGTTCCTCGCGACGCCGGTCCGCCACCGGCTCATCGTCTGCGCCCCGCTGCTGGGACCGCTCGACATCGCACGCTATCTCTCGCCCGCCGTCGAGGAGGTCTCGGCGGGCGGCGAATCGGGCAACGAGGCCCGGCCGTGCGACTACGCCTGGGTGCTCGGGCTGCGTGAACAGTGCGTGGCGGCAGACATCTCCTTCTGCTTCCACCAGACCGGGGCGCGGTTCGTAAAAGACGGGCGCATGTACCGCATCCACCGCCGTTACCAGCACTCGCAGGCCCGCAAAGCGGGAATCGACTATCGGCTCAAACGCTAAAAAGACGTGCGGAAGGAACCCGGTCCGGCGAACAAACAGTGACGCCTCATTTTGCTTTGTCCGGAAATTCCATGAAGAATCTCCCAAAAGCCGGACCGGGTTACAGTCTGATGCAGAAAAGTGTTGTAACTCGTTAATTTTCTGTTAGTTACGACGTTAACCGATGCCGCAAAAAGACACACTGTAAAGAGGCGGCAAAACCTTGTTTGACGCTTCATTTCAGAGGTCCGATATTCTCGGAAAAATGTAAAACCCGGGTTCGGAGTCCGAATCTTGGAGGTTCATTTCCCGCTCCGAACCGGGGATTCATCCGGGAAGAACGAGATCTTTTTTAAGCCTTGTTTTGGTGCTTTTTCAGAACCTCCTCTCTGGATTCAAAGTGCTGTTTGCCCGACAAGGCTCGCTCCTCGGCTTTGCGTTGTCGGATGCGTCCGACCCAATCCGGTGCAATTTCAATCGAGACAATCCATACAACCTGCATGAAACAGTACAGCAGAATTTGCATGGGAAACGAAAACTGCGTTTCGGCAGGAAACAGCCAGTTGTACGTTGCCAAAGGGACGAATGCATTGACGATTAACATCAAGGCTTCCGTTTCTCGTTGCCGGCGTGTATATCCGAGGTGTTTCCAGGCGATCAGCATTAAAAGCACGTTGATCCCGAGCAATGTCCAAACGATTGGCCACGGTTTGATAACCGCTGTTTCCGGGTGCGAGTTCATGATGAACCAAGCCGGAATAACAGGAACCAGTCCGTTTATCAGCAGCGTGAAAACCTTGAAAGCCATCGTGAAGCCTATTTGCTCTTGAATCCAAAGTTAGGAAAATATTTCGAATTCTCGCTTTGTTTATGAAAATTGATGCCAATTTTTCTGATTGGCAAATTGTTTGTCGTTCATCTATCACCCCGACGGAGGAGATCGGTAAAGTACAGGTACAGGTAACACTGAAAAAGAATGTCTAACTTAAAACCGCAATTTGTTATGAGAAGTATCACAACATTCGATCTGCAGTATGCACACCGTTTCTACGGTTTTCAAGGAGAGGCTCAGTATCTCCACGGCCACACGGGACAGTTGACCATCGAGGTGGAGGATAGCATCGAGGCGGGCGTGAACATGGTTTACCCCTGCAACGAGATTCAGAAGGTAGCGTGGGACGTGCTCCGGAATTTCGACCATGCGCTGGTTCTGCGCGAGGATGATCCGCTGCTGCCGGCTGTTCTGGACGTCTACGAGAAGCAGGGCATCCGCAACGGACACCCGCAGAACAAGATGAAGGGCCCGGCCTTCCAGACGGAGCTGGCTACGGCCTATCCCGATTGCCGTCTGGTTGTCACGAAGGAGACGCTGACGGTTGAGGGGATGATCAAGATTGTCTATGACCTGCTGAAGGAGAAGCTCAATATCGCCAAGATCACCTTCACGAGTGGTGTGAATGCGGCCTCGGCGGAGTTCGTGACCAAGAACGACATTGACCGCTGCCCGCTGTGCGGCGTTGCACTCAACGAGGAGGGTGTATGTCCGAAGTGCGGGTATCGCAAGAAGAAGTAGCCGTCACACTTTGTGGATAGGGTAGTCGGGTTCCGAATTTCGGAACCCGACTTTTTTTATTCTGTTGAGACCTTCCGACCGGTTGCAAGGAAATTTCTCTTCGCAGTCTGTGTTTCATGGTGAATATTGCTTAAATGGAAGATATTCCTTATATTTGTAAGGAATATTATTTTGTTTGTTTTGTGGTATAAATAGTATTTATGAATAATATGATAGCGTTTGATATCTTAAATCCAGGTGAGGTGGCCATGCGGATTGCCGCGAAAGTCAAAGCTCGGAGATTGGAGCTGGATTTGACGCAGGAGGGTTTGGCTGTGAGAGCAGGAATCAAGTTCGCAACCTATCGTAGATTTGAGCAGACGGGGGAGATCTCGTTGAAGGGGCTGCTCCAGATAGGCTTTGCTTTGAATGCTCTTTCGGAGTTCGACGCTCTTTTTGCGCAGAGGCAATATCAATCGCTCGATGATGTCTTGAACGAGCAAAGTGTCACGCGTAAACGGGGGCGGAAAAATGAATAGCATCAAACAAATCGAGGTTCTTCTTGCGGATCGGTTGGTGGGTCGTCTGGCTCTGACCAAGGAGGGATTGTGTGCTTTTGAATATGCTCCCGATTGGCTCGGTTCGGGTTTCTCCATTTCCCCCTTTGAGTTGCCTTTGCGAAGCGGTGTTTTTATTGCCAAACCGCGTCCGTTTGAGGGAGGATTCGGTGTCTTCGATGATTGCCTGCCCGATGGATGGGGTCTTCTTATCCTGGATCGATACCTGCAACAAAAGGGGATCAATCCTCGCGCGCTTACTCTGCTGGATCGCCTTGCATTGGTCGGGTCGTCGGGACGTGGGGCCCTGGAGTTTCGTCCGGATCATAGTGTCGTGACGCGACAGGATTATGCCGATTTCGAGAAATTGGCATTGGAAGCAGAGCGGATATTGGACAGCGACGAATATAAGGGGGAAGGCATCGAGGAATTTCAAGACCGAGGTGGCTCTCCGGGGGGCGCACGTCCCAAGATCTTCGCCCGTTATGAAGGCAAAGAGTGGCTGGTAAAGTTTCGAGCCAAGAGAGATCCACAGAGTATAGGTGTGGATGAATACCGCTATTCGCTGCTTGCTAAAGAGTGCGGAATCGAAATGCCTGATACGCGGCTTTTCGAGGGCAAGTACTTCGGCGTGGAGCGTTTCGACCGAACGCCTCAAGGCAAGTTGCATGTTGTTAGCGTGGCTGGTCTTATCGGTGCTGATTATCGGTTGCCCAGTATCGACTACAAGCATATTTTTCAGGTGTGCGCCGTGCTGACGCATAGCGTAGCCGAATTGTGGAAAGTCTATCGACTGATGGTGTTCAATTATCTCATCGGCAACAAGGATGACCACGCTAAGAACTTCGCCTTTATTCATCGGGATGGCGATTGGCATTTTGCTCCGGCCTATGACTTGTTGCCCAGCGATGGCATTAATGGTTTTCGCACGACTTCTATCAACGACAGTATCGAACCGACGAAAGAAGACCTTTTGGCAGTGGCAGCAAAGGCTGGGTTGAATGAGAAAGAGGCGGTCTATGAGTTTAACAGACTGCGAGAAATACTTCCTACTACATAATAAGAATTTAAACTGTGTTAGTGAGTCGAAAGAAACTCAAGATTATTAGATTCTTAAGATATATGCGATTCTTATTTCATTTTTATGCACAATGAAAGCTATGTGGCATATACAACGTGAAGAGTTCAAGGGATTGAAGTCCGGCTCAAGTGCGTTAAATATTCTTTATCAGGAAGGATGTACTTATGTAATGGACAATCATCTTGCGGCAGGGTGGTGTTGGTATAATACCTTAGATCGTCGTAAAGAATATAATTTTTGTCATATTGATCAGCATGATGATCTCGCTAATGATAAGCATGATATTGTGAAGGACTTATTTGAAGAAACTCCAATTCCGCTTGAAAGATATATTTCCTTACATTATGAACAGCCTCCTAAAGTTGTGATGCCTCCAGTGAAAGCTATACGATGGGATAATTATATACTTCACATGAAATCAGTGTTTCCTCATTGGTTTATGAAAGAAGTTTATGCATGTCATGATTTTGTATCAGGCGAAAGTAGCAGTGTTACAAAAACTCAGCCATACGATCGCTATTATGATTTTGATAACGGATGGCAAGAATATCCAGTTCATCCAATCAATATCAATTGTTATGATTTAAGTCGACTACTGGAAGAGCAGATTAGTAATAATAAAGGAAGATTATGGATTGTAAATCTGGATGTTGATTATTTTTTTAATAATAAGGTTCAATTATTTACAGAGACGTATATAGAATCTATATGTACCCAGATTGTTAAAGAGAAAGCTAAAATAGCTGTACTTACTATTGCTCTCAGTCCTGATTGCTGTGGTGGTTGGGAGAATGCCATTAGAGTATATAATTATATAGCAGAACGACTTTTTCTTGAAATGCGGTTATAATGTGGTGGACAATTAATGGTCTTTTTCTCCAAAATAGTTTAGATTATATTGGGCTAAATGAAATTTATTGGTTTTGAAAGTCTCATTTCATGATTCACGCTCTTTATTATATGGGCACAAATCAATAGTCAACTCTTTGAGCTGTTCATCCGAAAGATGCATATCTTTCAAAAGGTTCAACAATTCTTCCTGGCGTGGCTGCCCCAATGTCATACGATACAATGCAAGTACTTTGATCAGGCGTTCGTATTTATATCGATCACGGCTGAGAGGGTAAAGCGGGACAATACGTTCAATGTATTCCAATTTTGCCCGTTGTTCTTCTGTTAGTTCTGCGACAGGAAGGCACCAATAAGGAACGATATCCGAATGCGTACCTTTCAAATCTTTGTAAGCCATAGAGAATAAATCATCCCAAGTATGATACACTGCATTGCCATATAATTTTACCACATTTCTGCGTATAGCCAGGCATTTATAGCGGTTAATACGGCCTTCGCGTTGCTCCAAATCAACCGGATTCGAAGGTAAATTCCAGTGAACAATCTTTCTGGCATACCAATGAAAATCAAGACCTTCCTGTCCAATTGAAGTGGTAGAAAGCAAGAATGGCCGGAAGGGAGAGTTGAATGCCTTACGGATATTGCTGGTACGTGCGACTGATTTGTCTGTGACTGTTTTATCAATGAACGGAATTGCAAAATGGCAACGCATAAGTTGCTTTTTCTTATCCGTACCCAAAGAATCGGTTGTGTCTATACTAAGATTGCTCGTACCGATAATGGCATCCGAGATAACATGTCCGAGTTTCTTTTTTTGTGCCATGTGTGCATATTCATCGAGAACAGCCTGCAGGTTGCCTATCACACAGTAATCAAGTACAGATTCGTAATAATCATCATCATTTTTCTTGTTGTACATCAGATCTATCACAACTGCACTTTCGGGCTTGTTGAACACTGAGACGATTGCTTTGGCTACCATCTTGGCATCTTCTTCATTGCCAGATTGTCGATAGGCACATACTGCAGGTGAGGCTATAGCGATATCTGTCATCACATCCAACGCATTCGAAGGTACATACAAGCCAATCAAGTCTTCTACTGGTTCGTCATCCAGTATTCTCATGAGGGAAAGAATAAGTTGGGCGTTGTTTCGTCCTTGTTGTGGAAGGGTATGTATGAGCGTATTCTGGGCAAATTTTTCTTGAATTCGCTGTTTTATGATTCTCCGGATTGAAGAAAGTTTTTCTCCATAGAATTCCGCAGGAGAGAAAAGACCCGCTAAAGTTCGGCAAGGATACTCCAATAGCCCGCCTGTTCTTAAACGGCCTTCACCGTAACGATTCTTCTTTTTTGAGGCATAGCCTATCTTTGGCTCGGTTAACTCTCCAAAAGTATATAAATCAGAATAATATGACATCATTATTGAAATCATTCTCGGCACCATTTCCCATGATGAGAACAGGATAACTTTAGAGAAACTGCGAGCCTCGTTACTCTCAAATACACCTTCGGCCGTATAGTAAGGATTGGACGCGGGAACCCAAAGCAGCAGATGTGTTTTCTTTTCATGGCGAACTCCAAATACCAAGTCGTGAAGATACTTTAATTTGCCACTGGCAAAAGGAATTGAACGATATTTGTTGATTGCATCTCTTGAGAGGAGTAATGCTTTCATTTTACCGGATTTCTTTACCTCTGAATGATGCAATGCTGAAACTATTTGCTTCTTCAGTTCATACTTGTCCATAAAGGACAGTAAATAAGGCGAAGATTTGACATACTCCATGGGAAGATTACCCAAGGGTATTTTTTTATTTTCATGGCTCAGATAATCCATTAGATGCTGGCATTCTGCAAACGAAAGAATATCTTCCGGCAAGACCTGTACATCGCATACTTGAGAATCGTCTATAATGCCACTATTAAATCGTTCCGTGCGGCACATCACTCCATATAGAGCTTCTTCCGCCTCGTTTTTGGCGGAGACGAGAGGTGTCAGATCAACTACATCAGTACGCTTCAGTGCGGCAGAATATGTATGCCATATCAACTTAAATCGGTCAGTTTTATCTTTTGTGGCATATAGAAAGTCCATTACTTTCATAAAGTCCTGATAGTGCTCGTCATTTCCATCTGTATTCAACTCTTCAAGGGTAGAATATGGCTTGTAGGGCGTAGCGGAAAGCAACAGAATCTTGGTATTGGATCGCTTGTTATCGAAAAATTTGTTGGCCAGCATGGATTGCTCATCATCACTTTGTTCGAGCAGTGAGTTGAAGCGTTGGAACTCATCCATGATAACCAGATCCGGATCGAGCATGTCTATACTGATCCCGGCAAAAATACGACGCAGTTTGTTAATCAGATCTGCTCGCTGCCGATTGTCGCACCCATTTTGAGCATATTCAATCAGTTGATTGATAATCGTATCTGACAGGCTTGTCTGCAACTTGCCATACATCTCGCAAAGATAGTCTTTGCCACATTCTTTGATTTTACCGTTATAGATGATAGTAAGTTCATGCCAGTTTTTTACATTGCAACTAAGAAGATTGCTGATGACTTTTTTATGATCTTTAAATTGAGGGAGCTCGCATAATATATCATACATCAAGGCCCGTTCATTGGCTGTTCCTTGTGCACTGTAAAAACGGAAGGAGGTTGATGGTGTCAGTGGAATGATCGATTCTGGCATTTCCCCTTTCTCGCGTTGTTCCGCAATCTTTTTTTCTGCCAGTTTGATATAAAGATGCTGCATTGACAGACGGCTCTCACTGATACTCATCCGATTGTCAACTCCCAATTTCTCAATGTTCTGGTCGGCTATATTAGCATTAGAACAAATATAGACAACCTTAAAGAAATCATCTTGTTCCTGCTTGTGCCATTCTCGAATCAAATTAATAACTTGTTTGGCCACATACGTCTTACCTAATCCTACCTCATCGGCAAGTAATACCCGACGGTGCCCTAAGTTTTTATAGATATGTAGAATGCGCTCTGCTGTGGCACATTGAAAATCTTTGATTTCCTGGCTCATAAGCGTTTGATTCTTTTAAGAACATTTTCAAATGTGCTGTACATCTCCACGAAATGGTCTGGAATAACAGACTCGTCCGCTTTTTCTACGATTTGTCGGATAGATGCGATGCGGTCTGGATCTTTATATGCCATTTTTACCATGTCTTCATAAAGGGAGGTGCTGATTGGCTGTTCCAAAGCAGCAGTTTTGTCTTCGGCCAACTCTTTTTCCAACTGTTGACTTTCCAATATATACTGTTCCACATCTTCTGTCAGCATGAAAGCCAGATAGTTGATGAACTTCCCTTTTGTATTGATGAAAGAACGGAATATGGCTTTGTCACGCTCGTCGGTTGGCATTCCTTCCGTCTTTATCTTTATCACTCGGTGTAAATCTCCAGTTCGTATTGAGTAAAACTCTGTCAGTGAATCCAGTGGTATGTCTTCAAATATCAGATCGTCAGTCAACACTTGTTCTTTGCCATTACATCCTAAAGGATAAAGGAAAACAGATTCCGAAGGGAGCTTGTTTGGCAGGCATTGGATTGTAATGGTATAGCTGCCGTTATTTGATCTGATTTGTGCCTTTTGAATCGCTGCAATCGCACGACGCAATATCAGTTCGTCGGTGACATTCTTTTTACCACCGTCTTCCTTAGGTACCGAAATAACCTGCTCGAACATACACTCTTTACTGTCGTTAATCAGTTCACTCCGGTATTTTTCATACGAGGTCTTATATGGGGCAAACTTCAGGTGCAGTAAAAATTCCACATTCCGTCCAAATCCGTTCATGGTAGCATTGGTAGAACCGAGATACAAATGATTATAGTAAAGACGGTCTTCATGTCTGCGTATGAAATAAACTTTCTCGTGCAAATCGACAGCTACATCTTTTTCTACTTTATCGGTCAGTACCTCCTTGGGAGTGTACACTTCGTCTTTAAACAAATTTATGATCTCTTGTGTAACAGAAGCATGTCTTGTGATGAGTGTCTTTTTAGCTCCGTGGCTGCAACTGACCATCTGATTCAGGATATGTGTGTCTACGAATGGAGAGATAACCAGCATTTCTGTTGCATGCTTCAACATACTCTGTTCAAGGCATTCTGCATGTCCATCATATCCAGGTATTCCCATGGGGAAAAACTCGTAATCTTCAAAGGGCGAATCCGTAAGATCAAATTGTTCGATGCAGTTGATGTCTATGCAGAGCGAACGCATATTTTTACGGATAGTACAGTTATCGGTTTTTCCGATCAACCATGTGAGAAAGTCCACAAGTGGTTTATGTTTGCTTTGGGCTTTTGGGGTAGCTTGTTTTGTGCTGATCTTTCCGGAAAGTTCACATACTACGTCCAGGTCGTTAGAACTGGTTAGGTTGCGTGAAAGGACAATCAATTTGATTTGCTGCGTACCTGTATCCGGGTTTGTTTCTTTGATTATCCATACTTTGGGATGAAAATTGATGAAGCCTCCGCCTTTCGCATGGAGTGTTACCTGCACAACGCTTTGCTCAAGAAGTGAATATACTTTGGAGTTGGCCTGCGGTATTGCAATACATCCGGCGTTACAAAAAACTGCAAATTTACCTGCCGATTGATTGATAGTCTCCAGAATCAAGTGGGGAGAGCGCATGGTTGCCTCCGCCAAATTTGTCATCGTACCCAGCATAAATGGTACCGACAATAAGGAAGGCATGTCCAGACTATAGGTCGTGCATACGGCATAATCAACCACAAAGCCGTCACTTTGCAATACATCCGTATAGACAATATCATTCCATAATGCTTCAGCCATTGATAGCCTCCTTTCTTAATTCGTCAACAAAGATCTTCACCGTATCCCATCGGTAAGTGAGTTTATAGTAATGTATGCGGGCATTCTTGTCGTAAACGTATGCAGGATTTCCAATTTTTCTGCGATTTCCTTTTACATTTCGTTCTCGGCTGATAATCAGTTGGTCCAGACCTCCATCTTCTTCAATATCATTGGCAGCAAGGCGTTCCGCAACTTTTTCGCAGAACTTTTTCCCGCTATCCTCCCGTATGTTTACGGCATTCAGTACCTTGTCTATATCGGTCCCACTTTCCCGGTATTCTTCAAGTTTCTCCTGAAATTCAACTCGCATCTCTTCATCCTGGTATTGCGAATAGATATAGTTATAGCGGATGTGCACCATATATATAAAATCCGCAAAGCGTCGAGCCTGGTCTTGCAATTCTCCAATCTCCTGTGGCAATTGGCGGTATGGGATCTGTTCAAATCTATCGGTTATCGCAAAGTCTGGATTATCTACGATGTAACGTAATAATGTACCTTGACATGCTTTTGCATTCAGTATGTGACCCACAATGAAGTCTTTGTCCTCTACGGTCAGGTCTAAGGAGCATTTTTGAGTAAAATCATAATCCACATTCGGGAAAGAACAAAACTGGAACAGGCCTAACCTGTCATCAGCATCGTTATTGGTATCTTCGTCATCCGTCCTGACTGCCGTCGGGGCGTTGTGTAGTGCATTGGATGTTGAGTAAATAAGTTCATACAATTGCGGACTGCGCAAGATTCCAAAAGTGAGCAATCCTGTATTGTAGATGTATGCAGGATCGTATTTAACGTAGTTGTTCCCGGGTTTATTAATAACTTCGCTTCCTATAATTCCTCGTGTGTCCGTACTGCCTTCACAGAGATTCTTTGTCATGATGCGCTCCAGCCGTATAATTTCCGTTTTCACCTCTGAAATCCGGTTATATCGTTTTTCAGTAGCCTTGCGGTAGAGTTGAGGCATGAGCGAGAAATATTTAATGTGCTTCTGCAGGGTGGATATTCCGGGGAACATCCGGTCTGAAAAAGCGTCACGAATACGGCCAATGCCGAGTTCGTCGAGGGCTACAGATTCCGAGGTCATTTTCAGTACCTGCATGACCCGGGTTTGTTCTTCCCTGTTGCTATGTATATATCCTAATTTCATGAAAGAGGAGGTCGTGAGTTTTTAGTGTTTCTTGGTGCTTGGTTTTGTATTGCAAGTCTGATCCTGGTAGGGTGTAGGTTTATAGGCTTCTTCTGTGATAACCTTCTTGAGCGGTTGGGCAAGTAGATAAATTTTGTTAATTGCGTTTTAATAGCGTTTGGATCTTGGCCTCCTCGTCGGTGCCCGTGGTGGAGAGGCGCAGCAGCGGAAGAGCGTAGCGGTCGAGGATGCGATCCTTCATCCGGTCGCGTTCGGATTGGCGGGTTCCTTGTTTGTGGAACTGGTAGCCGTCGGTTTCGACAGCCAGGACGGGGCGTTTGCTCACCCGGTTGTAGATTAGGAAGTCGAGGTGTGTGGCTCCGTTCGAGGCATAGCGGCGCTCCTCGTCGTTGAGAAGCGTCCAGTCGCGGATCAATTGTCGCAGCGGTTGGTGGCAGAGAACGCCCAGATGCCGGAATGCCGGGTCAGCCTCCAACACCCGCTCCAACAGAGCGTAGGTCAGATTCTCGGAGTCGAACTCCGAGATCCGACGATGCCGCTTGAGAAACTCCCGCCTAGCCTCGGCGTAGGGTTCGTAGAGCAGGTCGAAAACCGAATGGATGGCGCTCTCCGTGATTTTGCCGCCGTTGTAGTCGATGTAGGCCAGCAGATCGGCGATGTTGCGGCTGTCGGGCTGTTCGTTGCTCGAAGTGACGAGCGTGAATTGCCGCTTGGCCCGCGATACAGCGACGTTCAGCAGATTGGGATCATCCGTGAAGGCGGTAATCTGATCGTCGACGGTCGACAGGATGATGGCCTCCTTTTCCCGTCCCTGGAACTTGTGGACCGTGGCCACGTCAACACCTCCGCCCAACTCGCGGTGGAGCGCATTGACCTGCTCGTTGTAGGGGGAGATAATGCCGATTTCGGTCGGCTCGCAGGGAAGTGACGGCAGCACCTCGCGCCGGATCGTCTCGATCTCGCGGGGATTGAACGCTCCCCGCGCATGATGACCCAGGACGGTCCGCCACGCCGTGATGACGTCGGGTTCGCCGTGATCCTCGGTCATGATCAGCAGGCGCCCGCCATAGAAGCGCTGGTTGCAGAAGTTGATGATCTTCGGATGGCAGCGGTAGTGTTCGCGCAGCAGCGTCTGAGGTGCTTCGGGAAAGACCCGGCAGACGGACTCCAGAAAACTCAGTGCGGCGCAGTCGTAGCGGGAATCGATCGCGTGTTTGGCGCCGGTGGCCTGCATGCGGAGCCGGTCTGCATCCGTGATAACGTTGGGCAGCTGCATCGAATCGCCGACAATCACCGCATTGCGGGCGCACATCAGTGCCAGCGCCCCTGTTTCGGACGACACCTGCGAGGCTTCGTCCATAATCACGTAGTCGAACAGCGTCTCCGCTCGGAAATTCGACCGCGAGGAGAAGGTCGTGCTCAACACGACGGGGTACTCCTTGAGCAGCTCGGGGGTGATGTGCTGGAAAATGGGTCGTTTGTGTCCCTTGCCATAGCGGGCGGCCAGTCGGCTGCGCAGGTAGCGCATTGAGTCGTCGCTCAGTCGGGCCACCATCGCCGGAGCATCCGATGTGGCGAGTTGCTTTTCAATCCGGTCGATCTCCGCCGTGAGCTCCTCCTGCCGAACCTGGTAGTAACTGCGCTGGAGGAGGGGGATCAGCCGTTGGAGATCCTGCCGCTCCGGATGGCGGGAAAATCCGTCGAAGAGGCGGCGGATCCGGCGCTTGAGCAAAAACCATCGGACTGCTTCACGCCATCGGTCGAAGAGTCCGTTCGGCTGCCATTCGACTGCGGCCTGCAATTCGTTCCACAGCATAAGCAGCCGGGCCGACGGAATCTGCCGACGAAGCGTGATGGTGGGATCAATCGTTGTCTCCTGCTCGAAATGCAGTTGCTCGGTTTGGAGTCCCGACAGCTCCTGCCGGGCACGGGCCAGCCGCTCTTGCCGTTCGAAAACCGTTTGTAACGATTCGGCCTCGGACTGAAGGGTGCGGAGAAACTCCGGAGAGTCGGTTTCGGCCGAATACCACGAGTCGATCTCGGCCGGGATGGCCTTCTCGATAGCCTGCGTTTCGACGAAGGTCGTCTTTCGTTCACGGCTGCCCAGCAGGGCGGTGAGAAATCCCAGCCCCTGCTTCTCCAGCTTCTCGACCACATTTTCGATGGCCGAGTTGTTGTTCGAGACGACCAGCACAGTCTTTCCCTGCACCACAAGGTTGGCCACGATGTTGAGGATCGTCTGCGTCTTGCCGGTTCCCGGTGGGCCCTGGATGATGCTGATCTGATTCCCGAAGGCTGCCTGGATGGCTCTCTGCTGGCTGGCGTTGCACCCGAAGGGGTAGATGAGCGGCGCCGCCGGGAATTGCCGGGGCGAGTCCTTGCCGGGATTCAGGTAGAGGGCTGCCGCCGAACGGTCGGAGACGAAGTCGATTTTCTGGTACTGCATCATCAGCAGTTTCTGCCCGTCGTCGGTCTTCAGTGGGTTGAGTTCCGCCACATCGCGCAGATAGGCGAAGCGATCTTGTGCGGGCGGCTCCTCCAGACACGACCGGACGAGTTCGACCTCTGATCCCTTGTAGTGGGCTCCGGTGCCATTGGCGTATTCCACATACCAGAATCGCCGCGAGCCTTGTTGGAAGGCGGCGATGTAGGAGAGAGGCTCTATCCGGCGGCCTTTGTGGAGCAGGTGGCAATGCTGCGGATCAAATACCACGGGATCCTTCAGCCACAATACTTTACTCGGGACATAGGAGTAGGTCTTCGGGAAATTACAGAAAATGACCTGGCAACGGTTGGGCCTTGAGGTGTACCAACAGCGTTCGACGGAGTCGGTTTTGTCCTCTCCGTCGATGATAATCCGATTTTCCCGAGGGTCGTACATCCTGAATAGCGGTAGGTCTCGCTATTTTAGTTTCTTGCCGCAGGAGAAAGCCTTGTCGACCGTAGCCCCCAATTCGATATATTCGAGATGGATGGGGTCGAAGCTGATCGGGCGCAACTTACGCAGGTCGATTTGTCCGTTGGTCAGAATGCTTTCGTCGGCTGAGATGTTGACGATACGTCCTGTCAGATGGCAGCTTGCGGGATCATAGGAGAGTAGTTCGCACTCGAGTGTCATGGGCAGTTCATCGATCATCGGGGCATTGACGTGTGGCGAAGGAGTGGCATGAAATCCTGCCCGGGCGAATTTGTCAGGGACTTTGTTCCCGGAGACGATACCCGCATAGTCGCAGGCTGCCACTTGATCGACCGTAGCCATGCTGACGGTGAAGGCACGTGTCGCAAGGATATTTTTCGTGGTTTTATGCCCTGCTGAGAGGCAGATTCCGATTGTCTCATCGGTAAACATGCCGCCCCAGGCAGCATTCATGACATTGGGCACACCTTGCTCGTCGTAGGCTGCCACGATCAGTACCGGCATCGGGTAGAGCCAACTCTTCGATCCAAAGTCTTTTTTCATATTGCTTCGTGAAATTAGTCAGTAAATTTTACGAAAATTACAAGAATTTAACGACTCGACAAAATCCGAATCTTGATTTGAAACGGATCTCACGACGTTATTTCCTTGAAAACAGGCGACTCATGGATATTGTTGGCAGATGTATATTAAAAAATGGTTGAAGCACTTTTGTCAAGGCAGTCGTCTCATTTGTTTTTGATGTATTAATAAATACCTATTGGTTATCAATAGTTTATGTCTTGAAAGATGAGAATCTCAAAGATTTACTTGTTTTTCGTAAAAAATCGAAGATTTGACGTTTTTTCAACATAGTCCTTTGAATAGAGGGAAAAGAAGCAAAAACGGCCATTTCGGACTTCGATGTATTTGTATATAAAGGTAGTGTATATCGGATTTATTCCGTCCAAAAAAGGCTGTAAAATTGAAAATAAATTAAAATTACAAATTGAATATGGCTTGGAAAAGATGATTACTAAATAGATGAATCGTGATAAAAGTGTAGCTGCAATCTTCTACATGCAATCAATATAATATGAGACGAATGCAAATACTTTATTATGGTAATTTGCAGTATCTCCATTTGAACTTTTTATCTTTCAGATTCACAATATCACAGATCCTTGTAATTGGACATATTTCTCCTTCCCATGGGAAGTCGAAGCATTCTTCTTTTTCTCTTGGAGGTATAGTTGATAAGCAAAATAATTTTAATGGACAGCATCGATACGGATTAGGATTAGTGAGATAATTATATAAAGCCCAGTTAGCTATCAACGACAGCATATCATTCGATATTTTTTCATGGGCACTAATTGAATGAGGTAAAAAGCATTCTCCGCATTCGTTATAGGTAAATGGTAAGCCAAGGAAATTTACCATGTTCTCTAGAATTTTAGATGTTAAATCTTCATTATAAATAACTGTTAAAATGGGTACTATCCCTTTTGAGATTTTAACCTTATCAAGAACATATGTTATGTAATCTAAATCACAAAGAAGTAATTTGGATAGGATTGATTTAAACTTTTCTATTATAAAATCCATGAAATCTGGAATATTCATCACTCTCCCTAAATTATCAGATATTCGACTATTCTGAATAAAATCATTGAATAGTTCAATTCCTGATAGCTCTTGATTATGTGAGGCCTTGTGTAGCTGATTAAAGAGTTCTTCTGCAGGGGACATACTAAATAGAGAGATATAACATATTGAGATTAGTTTCCTATCGTCATCCGCAATAGCTGGGAAATGTTGTTCGCAAATTATTTTAATGAGATTATACGGGAAATCATTATTTGGATGTGTGGCGGTAGGATCAATTATCATTTGGTACATTGCTGCCATGCTTTCGTTAATTATAATTGCACCTAAATCTATACTTCGTGTAGTTCCGTCTCTGAATGAGATATCAAGAGAAATTTTAGGGAATTGCTTGTCTCCAATTACCTCTTGTCTTCGATGAATTATTATCGATTTAGATCGATCAATAATTTGACATTGAAGGCTATACTCATTATTAAATGGATAGGTGCCACATCCAATATTAATTATATTCCATTGTCTGTCTAATTCTGGAATAGATGCTTTAAAAGGTAGCTCAATAACTTTCTTAGACAATTGAATCTGTTCATATGTCTTAGCTATTGTGTTATATTGAACCATGCTCATGAATAGACCGAAAGGAGTAGATATATTCTGTAGATAATGTATATACTCGTGCAGAAATACGCCTAACTGTTGTGTGGAAAAATCTTTGAACCCATCTTTGAAGGAGTGTGTTAATTCAATTTGCATGAAACTTGGTTTGTATGATCCTGCTATGGACTTTAGCAATTCAGTGTTATTATATTTAATCATAAGGTGATTAGTTTAGTCGAGATCTTCCACAACGTTGCCGTCTGTCTATCCTATGCCATGGATAGTCTATAAAATTTTCTACACTTTTTTTCAATGTAGTATCGTGTCCCTAATGATTGTCGATGGTTTGTTTTTTAATAAAAATGAGTTCTAAAAGTTACATGATTTTTGTTAAAAATTGAAAATCTAACGAACATTTTCATCGCCTCTTTCCAAACAAAGTGGGGTGAAACCGCCTTCTGAAAGCCTACTTTTGTTGGGGCTTCAATCAGCGGGTGAGAGTAAGGTCGGCCAGCAGAACAGCCGTCTCCGGCTCTTCCTTCGGAGCATCCTTGGGTTTCCAGGCCACAATGAAGCTGACAGTTGCGGATTTGACCCGATAGCCTTTCGCAAACCAATCGTTGAGTGTCTTCTGCATCCGGACTGAAAGTTTGGCCACGGGGAGATCCGTCTTCTCGGTATATAGCGTGAAGTCGCGATATTGCAGCCGATCGCCGCTCTGCAGTGCCAGTACTTCGCGTTTGATTCCCTTGAAGAACTCCAGATAGACATCCCGATGGGAGAGTTGGAGAACGATCTCTTCGGGCAGGGTATAGCTCCGATCGTCGCGGTCATGGCGGTCCGCCGTTAGGCGGTCAAAGCAGTGTCCGTTGGTATGAATGAACAGCCGGTTCTTGGCACGGGTGATCCCCACGTAGTAGCGGCGCTTCAGCTCCGCATTCTTGATGTAGTTGTCGGTCAGAAGCATGTAGACGTCGTCGAACTCGCGCCCTTTGGCCTTGTGAATGGTTGATACCACCACCTCGGAGCCCGAGACATCGCAGAAATCCTCCATCGACGATTCGAAGACGAACTCCTTGAAATCGCTGATGTATTTCGTTTGGTTGAGATGTTCGAACTGTTCGAAACAGCGTTTCACAAGGTCCATATTCTGACTCCTCGCGTAGGTCTTGCTCGTGGCTCGCTTTGCCTCCTCCCAGAGCTCGCCCGGAATTACGGGTGTCGTTACCCGTTTGTCCAGGTATCGGAGGAAATATCGCATCTCGGAGAGGTTCCAGAAGCGGAAGCCGTCCATCGACTGGATCAGTTTGCACGGGACGCCCTCCTTGCGCAGAAGTCCGGTCAGGATGACCGCCTCGTCGTTCGTCTGCGTGAGGACGCACGAGGTGCCTGCATGACGGTTGCGGAGCAGTTCGTCGACCAGCGGGCGGTACATGATTGCCGAGGTGTGGCAGGTGACGCCGACCCACCCCTCATCGTGGCGCATCGATTGGATCTGCGTGTGCTTCATTCGTCCTGAGATCGATTGGACGAACTCGTTGGCAAAGGTGACCGGATGACGGGCACTGCGGAAATTGTCGGTCATCTCGATGAGGCGAGCTCCGGGTCGTTGGGCCAGTTGGAACATGTAGCCGGAATCAGACCCCCGGAATTCGTAGATGTTCTGGTCGTCGTCACCCACGGCGATGACGCGCATCTCCTCGTTGCGGGCCATCAGCGCCGTTACGAGGGCATACTCGTCGGCGGCCATGTCCTGTGCTTCGTCGATGACGAGTACGGTCTTGCCGATCTTGTTGGGCTCGACCTCCCCCTGTTCGATCATCCGGGCAGCCCGCGAGACAATATCCTGGGCATCTTCGAGGTTGCCGATACGCCCCAGCAGGTCGAAGCAATAGGAGTGGAAGGTCTTGATCTCGACGAAGTGGGCCGCATTGCCGATCAACGCCATCAGCCGCTGTTTGAACTCCGTAGCCGCCGCACGCGAGAAGGTGAGCATCAGCAACTGTTCGTGCTTGACATCTTCGAGCAGGAGCAGTGATGCCAGTTTGTGGACCAGCACACGGGTCTTGCCGCTGCCGGGTCCGGCCGCAACCACGATGCAGTGGGACTCCTTGTCGGAGATGATCTCCATCTGTCGAGGGGAGAGCGACCCGAAGAGCTGTTCGTATTTCTGGGGCGTCAGATTGCGCTGGATCTCGTTGATGCGCTCGCCGCGGAAGTATTTCGCAATGAAGCGCCGGTAGTCCATCTGGAAGTAGTCCTGTACGAACTGCAACGCCGCGTTGTAGTCCTTGACCATCAGATTGGCATACTCGCCCACGATGTGGACCTGCTGAATCTTCTGCTTGTAGAAGGCGTTGAGCAGCCGGTAGTCGTCGACTTTGTAGCGCGACTTGTTGTCTTTGATCCGGTGGATGTCCATTGCGTTGTAGAGGACCAGAAAGCCTCCTTCGAGCTTCAGTGCCCCGATTTTCGAGAGGTAGAGGAGGGCCTCCTCGACCTCGCCCAGATGCAGGTCGTTCCGTCCGAAGAGCATCGTCCGGTTATCGGCCTTGAATTGATTCAGCAACTCGACGATCGAGAACTGCACGGCATTGTCCGCGACGGTGTGCTCCTGTCCGGTGGCGTTGGGTTGCGCGAGCGTACGCGATAACTCGGCGGCCTGGCGGTAGAGCCAACCGATGGCGAAGCGGCAGATCTCGGCCCGTTTATCGAATCGGGCTTCTGTCGACTGCAGGTCGGTCTGTCGCCGAAGCTGTAGGTTGTGATCCGCATCCTCCTGCTTGCGGAGGTATCCCTTGACCGTAAGGAAATAGAGCAAGGTGCGGATATCCTTCTCCTTGGAGGTGCTGATTCCCTCCTGGATGGCATCCTCGTTCAACTGTTTGCAGGAGATGCTGAGCCCCTCTTCCGGGATGCGGTGGAGCAGGTAGCGTTCGAGCTGGATGAAGCGTTCGAGCAGCTGTTGCGACTTGCGCTCCGAATCGCCCGTTCCGAGCAGGTAGGCCGACAAATCCTTGCTGTCGGCCAGGATCCCCTCCTGGCGCATGCGCTCCACGGCGGAGATCACCTCGCGCTTGCTCATGCCCAGAATATCGGCCAGGTAGTCGATTCGCGATTCGGCCTCCGAGTCCTGCGCCTTGGCGATATACTTTTTCGAGATGAGAGACTTGATGATGCGGACCGCCTGTTCGGTCTCCTTGCTGTCGAACAGCGGCGAGGCTGTCAGTCGTCGCCGGGCTTCGTCGAGATTTCGCACGGTGATGCCTGTGGCGTAGACGTGCGGGACGTTGTTGCCCCGTTCGAGGTAGCCGGCCTGTTCGAGTGCCGCCAGCGCGGTTCGTACCCGGGTTTCGATGTCGGAGCCCGAACCGTCCCACCCGGCCTGACGCGCGATCTCCAGTGCCGACGAATTGACCCGCATGCGCTGGCGTGTAAGCTCCTTCACAGCCTTCCATACCTGCTGGATCTCGCCGATACTCAGCTTCGTCTGGTTCAACAGGATGAAGTGTTTGTCTAGGTCGTTGTCACCGTAGAGGACGTAGCAGCGGGCATGCAGATGAGGGTTGCGGCCGGCGCGCCCTGCCTCCTGTACGTAGTTCTCCAGCGAATCCGAGATATCGTAATGGACCACCAGCCCCACGTCGCTCTTGTCCACACCCATGCCGAAGGCCGACGTGGCGACGATGATGCGCACCTGGTCGTTCATGAAGGCCTCCTGGTTGGTGATCTTCTCGTCGGAATCCATCTTGCCGTTGAAAGGAAGGGCCCGAAAACCGTCGTGGGTGAGACGTGAAGCCAACTCCCGGGTTCGACGGGTTCGCGAGACATAGACGATGGTCGGGCATTGTGAGTCGGCAATGAGTTCACGCAGCCGCTGGTATTTCTCTTCGTCGTTGTCGACGTGCAGCACCGAATAGCTCAGGTTCGTACGCGTGGCCTTCGAGGCGAAGAGCTCCAGTCCCAGATCCAGCGTCTGTTTGAAGTAGTCGCGGATGTCCTGGATTACCTTCTGTTTGGCCGTGGCGGTGAAACAGGAGACCGGGATCGGGAGTTTGCTCCCCTTTTTCTGCTGGTATTTGCGGATGAAGTGGCCGATATAGAGGTAGTCGACCCGGAAGTCCTGGCCCCACGACGAGAAGCAGTGGGCCTCGTCGATGACGAAACGGACGACGTTGCGGGCAAGGAGGATGCGTTCGATCGTAGCCGAGCGGAGCATCTCGGGCGAGATGTAGAGCAGCGCGGCCGTTCCGTCCTGCACCTTTTCGATGGCCAGAGCACGCGTGATGGGATCCAGCATACCGTTGATGGTGACAGCCTCGGTGATGCCCCGTTCGGCGAGGTTATCCACCTGGTCCTTCATCAGCGACTGCAGGGGCGAGATCACCACCGTGAGTCCGTGGACCGAGAGCCCTGCCATAAGAGCCGGCAGCTGGAAGGTGAGTGACTTTCCGCCACCGGTCGGGAAGATCGCCAGCAGCGAGCGTCCTTCGACGGCTGCCTGTGCCGCCCGCTCCTGGAGGGGTTCCCCTTCGTAGGTGCGGAAGGCATCGTAACCGAACAGCGACTTGAGGCTGCGGTGGACGTCGAGTTGGGCGTTGCAGTAGGCACAGCCTGCAAGGCAGGGGGTGTGGCGCAGCTTCTTGATGACGAACTCCACACTCGGGTAGTTGTGCAATACCCATCCCGGCGTGATGGAGCGATGATCGGTTGTGTCGATCAGCGCCAATGCATAGGCCAGTTCGCAGGGGTAGTGTTCGATCAATGGTTCGAGTTCGACGTTCTGGCAGATGCGGCCTCGGTAGACGGAGGCGATTTGTTCGTTGAGGTTGCAATCTTTCGGGCCGGCTCCCATCAAATCGAGAAATCCGTCGAACTCCGGCTGTCCCCTCAGCAGCGCGGCAAAGAGCCTTCGTTTCTGTTCGGGCCATGCATCCCAACGGGCTATCTCGTCCAGGAGCAGATCGCGTGCCTTTTCGCAGTCGTTGACCGGGTTGTTCATCTGATCGCTGACCAACTTATCATCCTTGACGAGCCGATGATAGGGACGTTCGGGAAAGAGCAGGGGCGAGAGGTAAAGCGTGTCGACCAGTCGCCATGGAATTTGTCGATCCTCGAAGAGGTATTTGGCATCGTGATGAATGATGTTGTGTCCGCAGAGATACTCCACACGCTCGAGAAATGGTAGCAGCTCCTCTTTTGAGGCTTTATGAAAGATAGCTCCATCGTAGCGGAGTGCCCCGAGATCGTGGATTCGGTGATCTGTCAGACCGATCTCAACATCCACAACCGCATAACGCAGCGGACCATACCGAAGAGACGAGCGGCTGCTTGCGTGGGGCGTATTCGACGGCTCGGCGGATCCGGTTTTGGCCAGTTGGTTCGATATGGGGCTCTCCTGCATGATGTGGTTTTTGGGTTCAGTCTGGTGATGTCTTCGCTTTAAGTGAATATGGATCAGAGTATCTGACTATTACTTTATACAAATATAGCATTTTTTCTTAATTTTATCTGTTGACTTATGGCAATCTATTCTTTGAGCAGTTTTTGGGTGAGGGGTCTACTGATTGATCCGGTGGGTGAAATAGATTTGTAGATTGAAACTATTTTTGTTTAAGACTCTTGTGTACCCTGATGTGAGAATTACTTCTTTATATTCACGAGTGCTATTTATAATCATTTTCAATATTCTACTGTTTGGAAGATGGGAATCTCAAAGATTGACTTATCTTTCACAATGACGATTTAAATTTTATACTTACACTCCAAACAGAGGGGAAAATAGACAGAAATAGCCTTTTCTGATCATAATGTACTCCGTCCACGAGGCCTGTTTGTGTTTTTTGCATCGGAAGAAGCTGTAAAATGGAAGATAGATTCGTGGAAATTTCATTAGGGTAATTTTTGTTTATCAAGCTTTTATTATAGGAAATGATGAATAAGTTATATATACAATTTCATTAGTGTCCCGTTAAAATTGGGACGAAGTTAATATTAATCAAATAGTCCCTCCAAGAGGGGATAATCGAGTTCTTT
>ERZ827043.239-NODE-239-length-72710-cov-24.728498_pt1 | contig 72710 bp, 77 predicted proteins | sample MGYA00519923_ERZ827043 | MGnify/ENA primary metagenome ERZ827043 (study PRJEB31778, sample SAMEA3449251) | human gut metagenome | biome: human gut; feature: human-associated habitat; material: faeces | place: United Kingdom | collected 2010/2012 ... | reverse complement strand
GAACGGCACAGAAAGTCTTGAAAATCCACTTGAAGAACATCCAGGTATCTACATCGTGCAGATTGTTTTTCTCTGTCACAAGCTGGATCAGCTCATAACACATTACGAATGTCAGGATAACCCCGGCGATTGGAACGATCACCGTTTCAGAGAGGTTTCGGATCATAGAAAAGACGCCGCTGTTCCATGCCAGCGGCGTCTGTCCCACTTCACCGGCGATCTCGCCTACTTTGGTATTGACCGTATCGAACATGCCCGACAGGTTTCCCGTGATTCCCTCGATGAGCAGCCCTCGGAGCCATTCATCGAGTTTGTCGAGTATGCCGCCCATAAGCGATCACCGCCGGACGATCAACCGAACAGGCCGGAGAGCAGAGGTACAAGGGTGATGCCGATGAGGGCGACACCGCCGCCGGCCATCAACTGTTTCATACCCTGGCTTTTGGAAGCAGGGTTGTCCTGGCCGTAACCTTCCAGAAGGTTGATAACGCCCCAGATACCAAGACCTGCGCCCAGGGCCACTACGAGAGTCTGCAAAACACCAACTGCACTGTTGAAAAATTCCATAAAATAATCCTCCTAAAAAATGTTTTTGATTTTGGGTTAAGTTGTTGCGTCAATCTCGTACACATCGAAGGTGTCCGTGGGTTTTACCACGGTACGCTGCTTCTTCATGTACCGTTCCATGTCAAAGACATTTTTAGGGTCGGCGTCGGCCGTGTATCTGTAATTCGGGTGCCGGGTGAGGTCGTACTTGTCCGAAAGGAACGGGCGCACGCCCCGCAGCATGAAGATACACTTGCCACCGTCCATCACTGCCAATTCGTCTTGGGTCATCAACTCTTTGCCACAATGTCAAGTGGTAAATTCAAAAAAGGACAAGCACTATCAAAGAAAGCAGTCTTTCATAGTGCTTGTCCTTTTCTTATTCATGTTTTCTGCCTTGCATTGTTCGAAACGCAGAACTATAATATACTCGATGGAGGTGCGAAATGGATTATATGACATTGAAAGAGGCCGCTGAGAAATGGAGCGTGTCACCTCGTAGGGTAAATTATTATTGCGCTGGTGGTCGTATCCCCAGCGCTGTAAAGATGGCCGGTGTTTGGCTGATTCCCAAAACTGCGGAAAAGCCGATTGATGGCCGGACGAAACAGGGAAAGGAACAGAAGCATGAGTAAGATATTACTTTTGGAAGATGATTTGAGCCTGATCAACGGGCTTTCCTTTGCGTTCAAGAAGCAGGGATTTGAATTGAATATTGCCAGAACGTTGAAAGAAGCGGATGCGCTGTGGGCGGATGGCAGGTATGATTTGTTGGTACTGGATGTATCCCTGCCGGACGGCACCGGCTTTGAATTTTGCAAACGGGTGCGGCAGGTTTCCAAGGTGCCGATCATCTTTCTGACCGCTTCGGACGAAGAAACGAGTATCATTATGGGGCTGGATATGGGCGGCGACGACTATATCACCAAGCCCTTCAAGCTTGGAGTCCTGGTTTCACGGGTCAATGCCCTGCTTCGCCGTGCAAAGGATTTCAGCGCAACGGACACAGAACTGCAATCGAACGGAATCAAGGTTCTTTTGCTGCAGGGTCAGGCTTTCAAAAATGGGGAGCTGTTGGATTTGACCGCTGCTGAATACAAGCTGCTGTGCCTGTTTATGCGAAACCCCAATACGGTGCTTACCAAGGAGCAGATATTAGATAAACTGTGGGACTGCGACGGAAATTATATCGACAGCAGCACCCTCACCGTGTATATGCGGCGGCTTCGCATGAAGATTGAGGATAACCCCAGTGACCCGCAGATGCTCCTGACCGTCCGTCGCATGGGCTATAAATGGAATGTAGTAGGGTGAGGCAGCCTATGAAAATACTTGCAAATAAGGATATCAGAAATCTGTTTCTTGCGGTATCGGTTATCTGGGCAGCATCCCTCCTGCTGGCACAGGGCTTTTTATGGCTGCGCTATCAAAGGCTTTCTTTGTGCCTGCTGCTTATTTTTTTGTTGGCAGCGGCGGCTATATGGGTGGTTTGCTGCTCCTATTTCAAAAAGCAGAATAAGATCATGGAACAGGCGGTATCCCAGATCAATGTGTATCTTGACGGGGATAGCAACGCACGTATTGAATGCGACAGTGAGGGGGAGCTATATCGGCTGTTCCATTCCGTCAATTCCCTGGCGGCGGTTTTGAACGCCCACGCAGATAACGAGCTTCGGGAAAAGGAATTTTTGAAAAATACGATCTCCGATATTTCCCACCAGCTGAAAACACCGCTGGCGGCACTGAATATTTATAATGGCCTGCTTCAGGAGGAAGATATAGAAGCGTCCTCCGTAAAAGAATTCGCCGGCCTGTCCGAACAGGAGCTTGACCGCATTGAAACGCTGGTACAGAGCCTGCTCAAGATCACCAAGCTGGACGCCGGTTCTGTCATACTGGAAAAGGCGACCGAGAATGTGGCGGATATGCTGCGGGACGTTGAGCTGCATTTCGCATACCGGGCCAAACAGGAGCAGAAAGAACTTATCCTGTCCGGTTCGGAGGAGGTCTCCCTATTCTGCGACCGTGACTGGCTGACAGAGGCCATCGACAACATCGTGAAAAACGCCCTCGACCATACGGAGAGCGGCGACACGGTTCATATTACATGGAAAGCTCTGCCCAACGCCGTTCAGATCGCCGTAAAGGACAACGGCTGTGGCATCCATCCGGAGGATCTGCACCATATTTTCAAGCGGTTCTACCGCAGCCGCTTTTCCCAGGACAAGCAGGGCATCGGGCTGGGCCTGCCGCTGGCAAAGACCATTGTGGAAGCCCATAGCGGCACGATTGAGGTGGACAGTGAACTTGGAAAAGGCACGACCTTCACCATGAATTTTTTAATTCCTACAAAATTGTAGGCTGAGTGTAGGGTTACAGTAATATTTCGGTGCTATCCTTTCCTCATAGGCAGGAAAAACAAAAGCAGCCCGCCTATTTCGCAAAACATGAAGAAAGAGGTATATGCACGATGAATTTATTAGAGGTCAAAAACATTTGTAAGACCTATGGCAGCGGAGAAACCGCAGTCAAGGCTTTGAAGGATGTCAGTTTTTCCGTTCCCAAGGGGGAATATGTGGCCGTCGTGGGGGAATCCGGTTCCGGCAAAAGTACGCTGCTGAACATGATCGGCGCGCTGGACACGCCCACGACCGGCAAGGTGCTGATCGACGGTAAGGACATTTTTGCCATGGACGAGCGCAAGCTGACGGTATTCCGCCGCAGGAACATTGGCTTTATCTTTCAGGCGTTTAACCTTGTGCCGGAGTTAACGGTGGAGCAGAACATCATCTTCCCGGTGCTGCTGGACTACCAGAAGCCGGATAAGAAATATCTGGAAGAACTTCTTGCGGTACTGAACCTGAAAGAGCGCCGGAACCATCTGCCCAGCCAGCTCTCCGGCGGACAGCAGCAGCGTGTGGCGATTGGCCGTGCGCTCATTACCCGGCCAGCCCTGATCCTGGCTGACGAGCCGACCGGCAATCTGGACACCCAGAACAGCAGCGAGGTCATTGCCCTGCTGAAAGAAGCATCCAAAAAGTATGAGCAGACGATTATTATGATTACCCACAACCGTAGTATCGCGCAAACGGCTGACCGGGTATTGCAGGTATCGGACGGTAACCTCACCGATTTTGGGAGGTGCCGGGAATGAAAAGCTATTTAAGCCTTGTGCCGATCTCTGCAAAGGTGCGGAAACGGCAGAATCGGATGACCATTCTGTGTGTCATTATTTCGATATTTCTGGTGACAGCAATTTTTAGCGTGGCGGATATGATGATTCGAACCCAAAGCGACCGAATGACCGGCAAAAACGGAAGTTGGCACATAGAGTTGGACGGCATTTCTCAAGAAACAGCCCTGAAAATTGCGGAGCGGGATGATGTGGTTTCGATTGGTGCAGTTACGATATTTAACCCGGACGGAGAACTGCCCTACCGCATGGACGGAAAAAGGGTTGTACTTTATGGTATTGATGAATCCTATCTGACAATGAATTCAACTGGTGCCGCCGAAGGACGCTTTCCGCAGGGAATGGGCGAAATCATGCTCAGCAGCAATGCAGCGCGTGTCCTTCAAGTTGCAGTTGGGGACACTGTTACACTACGTACGCCGTCCGGAGACTGGGATTTTACAGTGTCCGGTTTGGGCGGTGTGGAGGAAAGCTACTATTCCGGGCAATATTCTTTGATGGATGCCTACCTGCCGCGCACAGCATTTGCAGCGCTGATGGAGCAGAACAACGTCCATAATCTTCAAACGTCATATTATGTCCAGTTTACCAGCGCGTCTAAGGCAGCTAAAGCAATCCCGGAACTGACGGCACAGCATAACCTGCCGGAAAATGCTGTCTCAGAAAACACCGGTGTGATGGCTATCGCCGGACAAAGCGATAGCAGCGCCGCAAAAAATGTTTACAGCCTTGCCGCAGTTCTGTTTGTGCTGGTTCTTCTGGCAGGTGTACTGATGATCTCCGGCAGCATGAACAGCAATCTGGCACAACGAATCCAGTTCTTCGGAATGATGCGCTGTATCGGCATGAGCAAATCTCAAATTATCCGATTTGTCCGTTTAGAAGCGCTTAACTGGTGCAAAACGGCTGTGCCCGTAGGCGTTCTGCTTGGCACACTTGCCAGCTGGAGCATTTGCGCGGCGCTGCATTATGGCATCGGTGGCGAGTTTTCCACAACACCGGTTTTTCAAATCAGTCCTGTAGGTTTAGTCAGTGGCATCGTGGTCGGTATCGTGACCGTCCTGCTGGCGGCAGAGTCACCGGCGCGACGGGCGGCACGGGTCTCACCTGTGGCGGCGGTCTCCGGCACGGGAGAGAATCTTTCCGCTTCGCGTCATGCTTCAAACTATAGCTTTGGAAAAATCGAGTTGTCGTTGGGAGCCCATCACGCCATTGCCGGTAAAAAGAACCTGTTTTTAATGACATCTTCTTTTGCACTCAGTATTGTTTTGGTGCTCTGCTTTTCTGTACTGCTTAAATTTGCCGGCTTGCTTTTGCCCGGTCAAGCTCCGTGGCAGCCGGATATTCTCTTGAACGGGTACGGAAACGAACAGGTATTGTCCCGCAGTATGGCAGAACAGCTGCGTGCGATTCCGGGTGTTGGGTATGTCTGGGGCGCAACCGGTCTTACCAACACTCCTGCCAGCAGTCCGCAGAAAGAGGTAGAGCATGTGGTGCTGGGTTCCTACGATGATTTTATGATGGAAAAAAGCAGGGATCTCGTTGTAGCAGGCAGGATGGCCGATCAGGCAGCCAGCAGCAACGAAGTCATGACGATCTATAATAAAAACAACCCGTTGAAGGTTGGAGATACCGTTTATATAAGCGGAAGATACCTTACCATTGTGGGGGCTTTTTCGGAGGGAATGTTCCCGGATGATGTTACAGTCATCTGCCCACAGGCGCTATTTGACCGTCTGGTCGGAGCGCAGAACTATAATATGATCGGCGTTTTGCTGAACGATTCAGCAACAGAGCAGACTGTAATGCAAATTGCCCACCTTGCAACAGACGAGATCATTGTATCGGATGTGCGAGAGCGTAATTCGCAGGAAGCTGCTACCTATCTGGCTTCCAGAATTGTCGTATATGGTTTTCTGGCGATTATTGGACTGATTTCTCTTTTTAACATTGTCAACAGCATTTCGATGAGCGTTTCTGCCCGTACAAAGCAGTATGGCGTCATGCGTGCAATTGGAATGGATGGCAGTCAGCTTACTCGGATGGTTGCTGCGGAAGCCTTTACCTATGCTGTTTCCGGGCTGATTGTCGGCTGTATTGCCGGTCTGCTGCTGAGCCGTATGCTGTACGCTCGACTCATTACACGCTATTTTGGCATGACATGGCATCTGCCAGGAATGACGCTCTGCCTTATCATTCTATTCGTATTTGCTGCCGCAGCTCTTGCGGTTCATGCCCCAGCGAAGCGGATTCGAAACATGGCAATTACTGAAACAATCAATGAATTATAATTGCAATCCACTTTGGAAAATTTAATGTAACATCTGCCGGACGACGGCAAAGAAAAAATCCCCATCCCTCATTGATTGAGAGATGGGGATCACTGATTATTCTGTAATCTCCGGGATTTCTCCGACAAAGTTATAAATGATCCTGACTTCCTGCACTTTCTGTCCGTCAATCTTCTTGACTTCACCCACCAGAATCTTGCTGATGAGCCGGTTCAGCACCGCCTCGTCCAGTTCTTCAATGGCGGCGTAGCGCCGGATTTCCCGGATAAAGGTGCGGACTTCGCTTTCCTGTTCGTCAGAGTGTCGCATCATCAACATCAGGTCTTGCAGGCGCTTCTGGTTGGCTTCCTGCTCCTGTTCCAGCGCCGCCGTCAGCTTCATAAAACGCTGCTCGGTCAGTATCCCTTTAGCCTTATCGGTGTAAAGGCTCAGGAACATCCCGTCAATCTCCTGATTTCTGGCTTCCAGCCGCTGGCGTTCTTTCTGCGTCTGGGAAGCGTCTATCAGATACCGGCGCTCCATCCGGCTGCTCAGTCGCTGATAAAATGCGTCGGCATCTTTGAGAGCCTGTGCCGCCAGTTCCTGAATGTCCTTCAGAACAAGGTCATACAAATCCCTTGCCTCGATCTTATGGCTGGTGCAGGCGTTCTTGCCCAGCCGGTTGTAGGTCTGGCAGATATAATACGCCTTGTCAATCGGCTCCCGCATCTCGCCGGTAAAACGGTTTTTTCCGGTTCTGCCCACCTTTTCATACCGCACCTGCATGGACTTTCCGCAGGTAGCACAGTAAATGATACCGTGGAACAGGTTATAGAAGGGACAGGAGTTGCCTTTCATAATGGTAGGTCTGCGGTCAATGATTGACTGCACCTGCTCCCATTCTTCCGGGGAAACGATTGCTTCATGGCAATCCTCAATGATTTCCCAGTCCTCACGGGGGATAATGTCATAGGTGTTGGAACGAATCCCTTTCTGATGTGTCCGGCAGACCAGATGTGCGCCCTTATAGAATGGGTTTCGCAGGATATGACTGATCCTTGCACCGCCCCACGCATAATAGTTGACGTCACATTCCGTATTGCTCTTTACCCTCGTGATAGGAACCTTGTCATCCATGAGCTGCTTTGCGATCCGCATACAGCCCCAGCCGTCCAGCGCCATGTCATAGATTTTTCGGATCACCGGCGCCGTCTCCGGGTCAAGGATCAAATGCCCCCGGTCATCCGGGTCACGCATCAATCCGAGAGGCGGCTGCCCACCACAAAACTTTCCCTGCCGGGAACGGGTCATACGCCCCGCCAGCACCTTTTTGGAAATATCCCGGCTGTACATATCATTCAGAATATTCTTAAAGGGCGTGATGTCCATTTCCTGGCGGGTCAGGCTGTCAACTCCGTCTGTAATGGCGATATATCGTACATTGTGTTTGGGGAAAAAGATTTCGATATAGCTGCCGGCCTCGATATAATTTCTGCCCAGTCTGGACAGGTCTTTTGTGATGACACAGCCAATCTTTCCCGCCTCAATATCAGCAATCATACGCTGAAAGGAAGGGCGGTTGAAGTTGCGGCCTGTATAACCGTCATCCACATAATACTCATACTGGAACATCCCGTTTTTTTCGGCAAAGTCCCGGAGCATAAGTTTCTGGTTGCTAATGCTCATGCTCTCATTATCGCTGCCATCGTCCAGAGAGATACGGCAGTAAAGCGCTGTGATTTTTTGATTGACTTGTTTTTTCCTGCTCATAGTGTTCTCCTTCTATGAACAGGGACACGATACCATTATAATACCATGTCCCCGTTCCTGATTCAACCGCTTTACGCCGCTTTTTGTGCCATTTCCCGATGTTCTAACCATTCCTCGAAGTGTTCGCAGGTCTGGCGCTCGATCAGCTGCTCAAAGGCTTCCCGCATGGTTTTGTCCCCGGAAAACTCCCGAACCACCACGAACCGGACTTTTTTATTCTGCTTCTTGTTTTTCTCCATAGGCTACCTCCATAGTGTGACAGTCCAGATAACCGTGTGCCGGCAACGAAGTCCGGCAACCAGCCTATAAAAACCTGTAAATGAATATCTGACTGTCAATCTTTGCTTGATAAGTTTTCTTGTAAAATCTCGTTGCTTTCGTTGCCGGACAGAAAATACTTGTGAAAAATCCTTTATTTATGGGCTTTTTCTATATCAAAACCATAGATTTGCCAGCAACGAACCCGGCAACCAACTGGCAACAGACCATCATTCTCAGGCAATCCACTCCTTCGGAAGTTCCAGCTGGCGGCATTCTTCCTCGCTCAGTTCCACAAATCCGCCTTCGTTGTCGGACAGTTCGTTGTCGAAATTGTCACATTCCCAACCCTTTTGCCTGCCGTACCCGGCGAACATCCTGGGATTGGAGAAAGGCTTCCAGCCGGTCACGACTGTGTTCATGATCTCGTTGATATTGTGCAGCTGCCACCGCTTTGGCTGGTCAAAGGTATGCCCCAGCGCCTCCTTGAACAGCTGCTTGGAACAGACCATGTTCCCAGTGTAGTGTTCCAGAAAGCCCTGTATCTGCCCGGCCTCCGTATCCTCCGGCATGAAGTCCTTCTGCACCTCCACCAGCTGACGCTGGATGCTCTTGCTGAATTTCATGGAATACTGTCCGCTGCGGTAAATGGTCATGGCTTCTGCCCACACCTGCAAAAGATAGGCTCTGGAAGCATCCTCGTCCTCCAAAATATGAACCTCCGCATTCTCCGAGTAAATCATGATTGGGAGAAAGCGCCGGTTCCCGGCCCGATCCAGCGGCAGGAAGTCCAATGTGTTGGAAGAACCGCCGAACACACACTGCCGCAGCCGGTCTTTGGGCTGGGATTCATAAGGCGTTCGGTAGGTTTCCTTCTGTCGGCTGATAAAGGAGCGAATTTCTTCAATGCTCTTTGCGCTGCTGGTGGCAAGCATTTCCGACATCTCGATGATCCAGTGGCCTTGCAGCTTCTGGAACACCCGGTCATCGTCCAGCTTTTTCAGGTCATCGGAAAACCACTCGTCCCGGATTGCCAGCAGGCGGAAGAAAGTGGACTTCCCGGCACCTTGGCCGCCTACCAGACAGAGCATTTCCTCATATTTGGAACCGGGACGGAATACCCGGCGGATAGCGCCCAGCAGGAAGTGTTTCAGCATTTCTTCCACATAGTCGCTTTCATCAGCGCCAAGAAAGTGGTGCAGGCAGGAACGGATGCGGGGTGTCCCGTCCCAGACAAGGCTGTTCAGCACATCCTGAATCGGGTGATAGCAATTTTCGTTTGCTACAATGGAAAGTGCAGCTGTGATCTTTTTCTCACTGGTCAGCTCGTAGTTCTGCTCAAAATAGAGGAGAAGATATTTCACATCGGTATCTGTTAAGGTGCTGGTGTTCCTGCGCCAGCCCAAATCCCGTACAATGTCCACCCGGTCGGTCAGGAGATTTAACCGGATAGCATCCCGCAGGAGCGGATCACAGCAGAACACGATCCGGCAGTTGTCGATGGTATTGGCGGTTTTTCCCTTATCGGTGACAGAAAGGCTCTCCCGCACATCTTGGGCGCTCTGTTCCGGCGCTATGGCCTCGGCTGCGCTCATCACAGCCTGCCGGGTGGCTGGCGGTAAATTCTGATATTCGCTGCTCAATTTTCTTCACCTCTTTTCCATACTCAGCAACCACGGAAGCACGTTCTTCTATGCTGTCAGACAGGAGAATATCCAGCAGATATTCGATATATGGCTGCCTGTGCAGAGCCTCCACAAACAGGGGATGCCAGTCATCCTCCGGCTGTTTGGGAGCATATTCTTCTTTCCAGCGTTCCAGCAGACGCAGGTAATCGCACAGCACCCGAAAACATTTCTGCTCTGCCTGCCGGTATCGCACTTCCTCGCTGATTTTTCTTTTGATGATTGTCTTTCGTGGCGGACCATGACCTTTGCTGTCAAGACTGACAGAGAAATCCTCTGCCAGCTTCAAGGCAGCTTCCTTACTGCCCAGTCCAAAGAGGCGGGAAGTGAAATCAATCACATCTCCGTCCCCCTGACAGGCAAAGCAATGGAACCGCCTGTCCACCTTCATGCTGGGATGTCTGTCATCGTGAAAAGGACAACAGGCCATCCCGTTCCGTCCTACTGGAATCCCATAAAATTCCGCAGCCTGTCTTGTCGTGACAGACTGCTTTACTGTTTCAAATACATTCGATTTCCCCACCTCCAAACAAAACAAAAGGCACCCGGTTTCCTCAGAAAATCAGATGCCTTACAACTCCATATCCTGTTTTTTTGTCGGGGCGATCCGCCCCTCACGTTCCCATCGCTCCCGGTTCTTCCGGTCAGCGTCCAATTTGCCTTTCGCCAGCTTCTCTTTGATGGATTCTCTGGCTTTTTTCTTAATCTGCTCTTTGCCAGCCTGCTTGACCTCCGGCTTCAGCAGCACAGCCTGCACCTTTTTGAGAATCTTTTCTGCGGACTGCTGTAATTTTTCCCGTGCCCTTCCCAGTAGGGTATTTGCAATCTTCACCACTTCCGGCGAATTTTTTGCATTGGGGGATACCACGCTCTTTCGGTATTTCTCGATCACTTCCAAATCCTCAAGCTGGGTCTGTTCCCGTACCTTGTCTGTCACGACCTCCACTGCCTTGTCATAGGCCACATCGGAAACATCCTCCAACAGCGTCTCCACATCCTCGATTTTGAGCGTCAGTTCTTCCAGCTTTTGCTCCTGCGCCGCCATCTGTTCTTTCTGCTTCATCAGGATATAATCCTGCTTTTCCAGATAGTCACGCCCACCATAGGACGGCTCCTGTTCCAGATGAAGTCCATGCCGTTTGGCAATGTCAAACAGGATTGTCCGGCAGACTGCATCGAAAGTCTGTTTCCGGTTATTGTGCTTTCCTTTGGGCTGCTCCGGTTTTGGGAGAGGGATACCCAGTTCCTCCAGCGCCTTTTCCTGCTGGGGACACAATTCTCCATACCGATTTTCACAGTCGAACACATGGCGCTCGTGAATATGCGGTGTTCCCTCATCCAGATGGAGCGCCCAGTCTAAAATGTGGATATGAGAACCGAAACGGCGCTCAAATTCTTCATAAAATTCACTGACGATGAGCGCCAGCGTTTCCGGTGAGACGGATTCCTCTATCGTGCCGATCTGGTAGATGCTTTCTTCCGGACAGGTCTTGTTATTTTTCAAGAGGTCATCCACAGTACGGTTGCGCTCAATATGCCGGGTTTTCTCATTCCGGGCGTTCTGGGCATTTACATGGTCGGCATAATGCTCGTAGTAATACATCCGCTCAATTTCCTCAAAGCTGAAATCCGGCTGCTCCGGGTTATCCCGAAAGTCGTGGGTGGTAAATCCCCGGTAGCAGTCCCAGTACACATTTTGTCTGGCACGCTCAGCGTCAATGTGTTCGCTGTTTTCTACATCGAACCGGCGGTCATTGTGACGGGGATTGTAAGTGCCATGCTTCCCGGAGCGCCCATTGTGCCTTGTTAATTTCAAACATTTTTCCTCCTTCCTGCAAAGCTGTTCCGGGCTGGGGAGGGCGGCGAAGCCGCCAAACCTGCGGAATTTTGCGTCAGGTAATACCCAGTATAAGTTGACGCAGGCATCAACTTTCCCTGGGCAAGGCGTTTCACCCTTGACCCGATGGGACTGCCGCCCTCAACCCGCCAAGGCACTTCGTCCTTGACCCGATAATGGCTGCCGCCCTTAACCTGCCAATGGGCGTTGCCCCTTGACCCCAGCAGTGCGCTGCCGCCCCTGCACCCAGCCACAAAGGGATTGCATCCCTCTGTACTCCTGCACCGGAAAAACCGGCATCCACCGCTGATACGGTGTCCGCCAGCTTTTCCGGCTCCGTATCCATACATCTGCACCAATCGCAGGAAGTGGATACGGAATACGCCTGCGGGGATTACCATTCAAAATACTGGGTGCAGACCCGGTATTTTTTGGTAAATCGCCCTCATTTCAAGCAATTTTTTCTTCTGTCTGTATGACTTGAAAGCCATGTTCCTTTGCGTACTCCCTTGCAGCCGCCAGCCGTTCTTCACTGTACGGCGGCACCAGCCGGATAGAAAGGCGGGATTTGTCCAGCACATAGGTCGCGCTGCCTTCCGGTGTGCTGCGCTCCAACCTACACAATAGCGGATACTTCCTACTGAAATCTTCCAGCCTGCGTTTTAAGCTGGCGTTGAAGGTGTAAATACTGGCAATGTTCTCGCCCTCGTTCCAGTTGATGATGGTTTCTTTTTCATATTTAGACAGCTTCCTCATACAGTTCCTCCTCATAATCGGTGTTTGCTTTCAGCACACGCAGGCGGTGCTTGATCCGGTAATACTCATCCATCTCCATGCGTAGGCAGTGATAGAAGCTGTCGTACCAGCTTTCGTCTGTCTCTGCCTCAATTTTCCTGGTCAGATGAAGCATCTGCCCTTTAGCCTCCGGGTCAACGGTCAGCGCTGTCAGCCATTTCAGCCTTGTCACTGTGTTGTGATGGCTGGGGCAGGCGTAAGCGTAAAGAATTTTCTTTTCCTTCATATTCAGTTTCATAATGATCTACCTCCATTCATTTGCTGCGGTGCGGTATGCCCCGCATGGTTTACTTTTCTATCTGCCGGTCTGTCTGCAAGCCGCTCCTGCCCGGATTTTCTCCCGGCGTATTGTCCTCTTTGGTGCGCTCCCGTCGTCACAAAATCCATGATTTTGCGGGAACCCTTTTATCGCGTCACTTCCCCGGAGGTCATACCCCTTGCAGCCGGTCATTCGATTTTCAAGGTTCTGTGTCTCCTGACAAGAACCAGTTTACCGAAAAAAGGGGGCTGCTCCCGTATGTCCAAGACGTTGGAATAGCGCACAAAAACCGCATATTTCCACGCTCTCGGAAACGTGCTATAATGAAAAAAATATTGAAAAATGTTGACGAGAGGGGGTGCTTTGATGTACACAAAACTGTCAATCCCGGAACGGCTCAAAGACCTGCGGGTGGTGGATAAGCACCTGACACTGGAACAGCTGGCAGAACAAACCGGCCTGTCCAAGTCGGCGCTGGGGAAATATGAGGGCGATGACTACAAGGACATCAGCCCATTTGCGATTGCAACGCTGGCAGAGTTTTACGGCGTGTCCACCGACTATCTGATGGGGCTGTCGGAAAATAAGACCATCCCTAATTCTGATCTCCAGTCGCTCCATTTGAGCGATGAAATGATTGAGCTATTAAGAAGCGGCAGGATCAACAACCGTCTGCTCTGCGAGCTTGCCACCCATGAAGGTTTTCCCCGGCTCATGACGGACATTACCGTTATCGTTGACCGTATCGCCGGTATGCGTGTCAGCCAGATGAATCTGGAACTGGAAGCTGCCCGGCAGAGCGTCATGGAAAGCTATGCGCCGGGAGACGATGACCTTTATATGCGAACCCTTGAAGTCGCACAGATAGACGGAGAGGATTATTTCAATCACATCGTCCATAAAGACATTGACAAGATCGTAAAAGACATCCAAACAGCACACACAAACGACGCTACCACCGCTGATGAACGGCAGGAAACCGTAGCCGAAGTCCGGCAAAAGTTTGAAAAGCTTGTGCAGACGGGAACCAGCGGAGAGGAAGCATTTATTCAGGTTTTCTGCGACCAGATGGAAATTCCTTATGAGAAACTGACTTCTGCGGAATTTACTGCCTTTTTGGGAATCCTCAGAAAATCCAAAAAAGCAAAACGAACTAAAAGTATGCGGGGAAAGGGCAGCCCAATTCCTCCCAACCGGAATGGCAGACAGAAGCGTTAATAAAAGAACCACCCGCTGGGTAATCCAGTGAGTGGCTCAAAAAAGATATGCTGTTATTTCTGACAGACATCCTACCTTTTTCAGAATCCAGCTGATCGTGTCCCTGTTCATGTAAAATTCAAGGCAACTGAACTCTTCATCAACAAGTATGGCATATCCTTTCCTAATTTCTGATAACTGAGGCCATGGGAAACCTGACTGCCCCGGTTTTCAGACTGGTTATAGAGATCAATGGTCTCTTTTCCCAGCAGCTCCGAAATTTCCTTGAGCGTGGATTTCTCCTTGCCTCCCAAAAACAAAGTGCTGTCACAGTTACCGACGATGGTATCTGCCGCGTCCTTGTAGATGGTCTTTAGCTGACTCTGCGACTGCAAAATAATAGAAGCCGATATTTCACGGCTTCGGATGGTGGCAATCAGCTTATCGAAGTTCGGTATCTGGCCGATGTTGGCAAACTCGTCCAGGATCAAACGGACATGGACGGGCAGCCGCCCACCGTAGAAGTCATCCGCCTTGTCGCAGAGCAGATTGAAAAGCTGACTATACATGAGGGCGGCCACGAAATTGAAAGTGTTGTCCGTATCCGAAAGGATCACAAACAGCGCCGTCTTTTGGTCGCCCAGGGTATCCAGTTCCAGTTCGTCATATTCCATCAGGTCCCGCAGCTCCTTGATGTCGAAGGGAGCAAGCCGGGCGCCACAGGAAATGAGGATGGATTTTAAGGTTTTGCCCGCCGCCATCTTGAATTTGCGGTACTGCTTGACGGCGAAGTGGTCCGGCTCCCGTTCCTCCAACTGAGAAAAGAGCAGGTCCACCGGGCTTTGATAAGTCTCGTCGTCCTCTCTGGCTTCACTGGCATTGATAAGGTCCAGAAGTGTGATGAAGTTCTTTTCTTCCTCCGTGGCCTCGTACCAGATGTAGCCGATCAGTGCGGAATAATAGAGGCGTTCCGCTTTGACCCAGAAATCTTCCGAAGATTTTTCGCCTTCGCCCTTCGTGTTCATAATCAGGGCGTTCACCAGCTTTAAGATATCTTTCTCTGATCGGATATAAGCCAGCGGATTGTATTTCATGGATTTTCGGAAGTTTATCAGGTTGAGGCACTTGATACGGTATTTCTTCCGTTCCAGGAAAGCGCCGATCTCCGGCAGCAAGGTTCCTTTCGGATCAGTGCAGACATAGGACGAATGAGCTTGCAGCAGCGACGGCTTACAGAAGAACCGCGTCTTGCCGCTGCCGGAACCGCCGATCACCAGAATGTTTTTATTTCTGGCATACTTCGGCTGCTTTGGACGGCTCGCCATCGTAATCCGTTCCGTCTGCGTCATGGGGATGTTCTGGAAAAAGTCCTTGTCCATGTAGGGAGCGATATCTGCCGCCGTACCCCAGCGGGCAGAACCATACTCGATCCCGTGGCGATACTTCTTAGCGTTCTTGCCTTTCAGGTAGACCGCCATGCGAAGGATCACCGCACCCGCTATGCCGATCAGCAGGTCCGTGGGATGGAAACTGAGCCACGGGGAGGAAAGGGCTGCCGTGAAGCCGTCCCCAATGGAGAGCAGCTTGCCGGAAAGGTCAGCACCGGGCGCAAGCCGGAAAGCCTGTGCCAGCTTATCGAAGGGATACACGAACAGAAGATACGGGAAATTCAGCAAAAACAGTTTTTTCATGTTCATCTCTGCACGCTCCGATCTTTGACCTTTACTTTCTCCCGGTCAATGGTGCGGTGTTCCGTTTTCTCCGCCGCCTGTTCCTTCGCCTGGGTCAGCCGCTCCCGGATGGAGGGCTTTTTCTCACGGCTCATTTTGCGGCTGGCAAACTCCTGAAATGCCGCTGTGATGGCATCCGCGTCCCGGCTTTTGAAAAAGACCAGGTAACGGGGCTGCTCTGCGGCGGTGTCCTTCTTCAAGGCAAAATCCACATGGTATTTTTTCGCCACACGGGAGAAAGCCTTGATATTCTTGTCACTGATCTCGATATTGGCAAGACCGGCGTTCTGGCTGGCAAGCTGTTTAAGGCTCTGCCTGCCGCGGTAGATTTTTGGCTTCTGGCTTTTCTGGATTTCCTCCAGGAACTTTTTGACGGCCTTTTCAAAGACTTGCTCGCTTAGCTTGGCTCCGTCAACAATGAGCGTTACGGCGCCCCGCGTTACTTCCTCCTGCATTTAGCCTCGCCCCCTTTGCCCGTCCCCGTACATATCGTGCTGCACCAGGGAAGAATAGTAGCTGTTGATGGTGGTCGGGGCGTTATACAGCGCCGCCAGAAGGTATTTCTTGATATTGCGGACATAGGTGGTGTTGTCCTTCATACAGTCCATGACATACTGAACATGGGAACTGTCCAGCTTCATAAACCGGGACTTTACCACCTCTGCCGGATAATCATCTCCGGCAATGCGGATGACTTTGCGGGCAGAACATACGGTATCCACGATCAGGTCAACGATCTCGTCAAGCTGCTCACGGTCGATATGGCTGTCCTGCACCAGATAGCTGTACTCGATGTTATCCAAAATCACTTCACGATAACATTCTCTGGCTCCCATCCGATCCGTTCCCATCCTTGCCCCTGCGGGGGTAGGGGGATTTGATTGGATAGGATTTGATAGCTCCGTACTTGATAAATCAGTCTTTGTTTGATTAGTATTTAATTGTGCGGGGTTTTCCGTACACGGTTCCGCCGTATCCGGGATACCCATATCCGGGTTTTCCGTATATGGCTTTGCCGTACCCGGTAAAGGCGTACCTGGGCTTGACGGCGGTTCGCACTGAGGCATTTCGTAAATGACATACTCGGTATCCGTGATCTTGCCTTTTTCATCCCGAAGCTGGGTGCGCCGGATATACCCGTGGTTTTCCAGCTCCTTCAATGCCGCACCGATGCTGTCCACACCTTCCCGGCAGATCGCCGCAAGACCTCTGGTGGTGTAATTCCACTCATCAGGGAGTGACAACATCATGGACAGCAGCCCTTTGGATTTCAGGGTCAGCGTTCGATCTTTCAAGTGATGGTTCGACATGACCGTATAATCACGGGTCTTTTCAATACGAAAAACAGCCATCTTCGCACCTCCTTCCTGTGAAAATAAAAAGTGTTGATTTTGAGCGGTTTACCCGTCTGTATGCCTCCATAGCCTCCCGCATGGGAAAACATCCACGCTCTGTTCAGAACGCAAGCCACGGAGGAAGAAACAGAAGATTTTCCGCTGATTTTGATACAGTTTGGGGCGGCTACCTCTCACGGTCTTTATGGTCATAGTGGAGATCGCCGGAAAGCACCTTCGCATGGTTACGGATTTTGATATGTCCCTTTTCCTGATTTTCCAAAGCCTTGCTGTATCCGGCGTCCGTCAGGAACAGGCGCATTTTCTCACCCTTCCAGCCAACAGGCGAGTCATGGGTAAGAACATCAAAGACAATCATGTGTCTGGTCGCCGGGTCGAAACGCTCTAAAGCCATAATGTCATGGCCAGATAACTTCTGCGCCCCGGATCGCTGCCTGGCTTCTGCCAGCATTTCTCCGATGGTGCGGGCTTTCTCTGGCAGACGGTATTCGGCCTGCACCTTGCGGATCAAATCCATGCACTCCTGATCCGACAGTGGGCGGAGCTTGTCCAGAAGGCCTTCCGCCGTTTCTTTCGTTGCCGGGTTCGGCGCATAGCGCCATGTCATGTAAATCTCATTCAGGGCGGCGTTCTGATTGGTACTTTCAATCTGAAACACCATCCTCATTTCTGCTTCTGTCAGTTTCATTGCCAGCCTCCTTCAAAAATGGGTATAAAAAAACGCCATAGGTTTTTTGAGCCTACGGCGTTTCTTGCGATATTCACAATTCCAAACTTTCCAGCCACTCGTCAAAAGATTTCTTTGAAACGCGGATTGCATTTCCTATGCGGACGATCCTGAACTCCTCCTGCTTGACGAGCTGATATGCGGTTGTGCGGCCGATGTTGAGCATGGCCGCAATCTGTTCCACGGTGTATGTGCGCGGTTCCGGCAGTGACTTTTTCTCTTTCTTGTCCATAGTAACCTCCATGTATTTGCCTTGTCATTTTGACTAAGGGAGCGAAGAATGGCAGTAGCAATCGGCTTTGGCTGGGTGTCCTCTTGCTAAGAATTTGCTAATAGGACCACCCAACGGACACATAAAACTGCGTCAGAATAGGTGTTTTGCACCATAAAGTTCGTTTACTACAAGTCATTCTGCGTAAGGGATGATATTGGAAGTTACATCCGAACCGTGTATCACATGGTAAGCCATACTCCTAAGCGGTAGGTCGGGTGTTCAAATCACCTCGGGAACGCCAAAAGAAAAGACGCCATATGGCGTCTTTTCTTTTGGCCCTTCTTTACAAAATAAATCCCTTGCTTTGCAGATAGCGCAGCGCCTCTGGCAACGGCAGCACGCGGGAGTAATAAAATCCCTGCACCATATCACAGCCGGTCTCACGGATCATCTCGTGCTGAGCCGCCGTTTCCACGCCTTCACACAGCACCCGGGTGCCCATATCGTGCGCCAACGCTATCAGTCCTTTCAGCATCCGCGCGCCCTTCTCCGTCATGGCATTCAGCACCACGCTTCGCTCAATCTTCACCAAGTCGATCTCATGGCTGTAAAGATCGGAAAGCGCCGTGAATCCACTGCCCATATCGTCTATCGCGATTTTGAAGCCCATTTTTCTGCAGGCTTCTATATTTGCCGCCGCCTGTTCCCCGTTTTGGATCAGCGAATCCTCTGTGATCTCTATGATCAACCGGTCGTGGTCAAAACGGTAACGCCCGGCTATTTCCCCGATCCTTTCCGCAAAGTCCTCCTGAGAAATGGATACACGGGTAAAATTGCAGGTTAGGAACAACTTGCCACAGGGGGTGCCCTTCCAAACCTCCAGCAAGGCACACAGCCTCTCAAAAACGGCTTCATCGTGCCGGGTGATGGCGCCGGTCTGCTTCATAACACCGATATAAGTCCCGGGGCGCATCACGCCCAATTCCGGGTGTTCCCAGCGGGAAAGCACCTCTGCCCCACAGATCTCGCCCGTGCGATTATCTACTATAAATTGCAGATAAGCCTTGATCTCTCCATTCGCCAGTGCCCGGTCAATATCCTGCCGCAGCTGTTCGTTGCGGCTATTTTGCTTCTGCAGTTCCCGTGTGCTAAAGGCAAACAGTTCATCTTTCTTGTGGGCGTGCTGCCAGCCCTGCCGGGCATAGTACAGGGCGCCCCTTGCATCGCAGTCCGGATTCTCCTCCAACGGACAGATGCCCGCCCGAAAAAGCCCCGCGTACTCCTGCCGAAAAACCGCAAGATATTTTTTTAGAGAAAGAGTCATCTCCCCCATCCGGTCGGCCGCTTCTTCCCGATTGCTGCAATGGTAAACCACCGCAAAAACGCCATCCGCCATACGGCAGAGAAATTCCGTTCCGCTGATATGCGATGCCAGCTGGTGCGCCGCGATCTGCTGGACCTCCTCTTGTTCCTTTGGGCTCAGCAGCTCCTTGGCTTTGGCATCCTCCCAGGCCAGATACCCTACATAGTAGAGATCCCGCACCCTGTCTGCCGTCACATCCCTGAACTGGGCCGCATAGCATTGTGCATTGCCCAGCCCGGTCAGCGGGTCGAGCATTGCGTTCTCTTGACTCTTTTTTCTCTTCCCATGCCGTATTATACCGAGTATTAGCAATGTAGCTGCCGCCGCTGCCAAAGCCGCCGCCCCTGCCAAGCGTGCCTTCTTCCACCCGGCCTGCGGCTCCTGCCCCATGGTAAAGGAGATTGCCAAGGTAGTTTTGTCCTCCTCCGGGATAGCTTCCAGTGCCTCTACTATGCGCTCCCGCAGCTCCTCTTTGATGATCCCGGTAAACCCCACACAAATCGCTGTTTCCCTGCCGTCCGTTTCGGTGGTAAGCACCGTTCGCTGTACCGGCAGCACCATTCGGCTAAATTCTCCCCGCCGGAATGCCGTCACCATTTCCACCTGGCTGTTACGGGCCATTTCCAGTCGGCTGTCCTCACTGCCGGCATTCACATAGGCAAAGGAGATCCCGGTATCCTCCGCCACCATTCCCAGCAGCTCCGGCAGAATTCCCCGGTAACATTGCTGCTCACTGTCGTAGTACTCTATGGGGTACAAATCGGGATTCCCCGCTATGTATACGCAGTCCGCTGGGCCAGCTTCTTCCACAGTAGTAAGCACCTGTGCCGCGCACCGGGGCCCCAACAGCACTGTGCTCATTACCAATACCGCAGTCATCCCCCGCCGCCAAAAGCCATATCCCTGCTGCTTTTGTTTTTCCATCTGTCCGTTCACCCTCTCCGGTCCCATTTTTCTATGCCCGGCGCTGCCGCAGCTGCCTCACCGCTTTTACAGCCAGTTCCCCAGCCAATGGCAGCAGCGCTTTGGCGCAGTCCGTCAGCAGTACCGCTACATCGTGCAGCGCGCCCCGCGCCTTATCGGCCTTTTGCAGGGCGGCCTTTTCTTCCCTCAGGACCTGCACCTGCTCCTTCAGCGCCGCTATTTCACGGTCCTTTTCGCACCCCTCGCGGCGCATCGCCTGCACAATGGCATCCAGCTTCTCCTCATTCTGCCGCCTTTCCTGCTCCATCTTGGCAGTCAGTTCTTCGCTCATTTTGGCAATGTATTCACATACATCCTGCTTCTTAAAACCCCACAAACCGGTTTTTAGATTGTTCAGTTCCATGGCTTTCCCCTCTTTTATCAATTGTAATTTATCGTTTTTCGCTTCATGCTGCCCCATTGCAGTCTGCTCTTGCGGTAGCCAAAAAATGCCGTTGCCCGCACCCATGTTAAAACAAACCGCAGGCAGGTGATCTCAAAAAAGCACAGCAGCACCGCCTTCATCATATCGGCAAAGGACACCCGCAAATCCGCGGTATACATCCGCGCAAAGAAGGCCGTAAGGGAAAGCACCACCCCAAACAGCACATAGATGAGGAACAGCAGCACCATAAACCGCACATTGATCAATCCGCTGAACCATGCCAATGCCATGGTAGCAACGCCAAAGATCTCTATAACCGGCGAAAGCAGTTCATACACCAAAAAGTAAAAATAGGAGATGAAGCTCACCGCGCCAAATTGCGGGTTAAACAGGATTCCGCGGTGCTTCATCATGCTTTGGAACAGCCCCAGGTGCCAGCGCCTGCGCTGCTTTTTCAGGTCGCTCAGCCGCTCCGGTGCCTGTGTCCAGCATATGGCATCGGTGGCATAGCGGATACAGTAATCCATACGGTTCACCGTGCAGTATTCGTGCAGTTTTACCACCAGTTCCATATCCTCTCCCAGCGTGGAGACATTGTACCCCCCTGCCGCAATGACAACATCCTTCCTGAACAGTCCAAAGGCACCGGAAATAATCAGTGAGCCATTGAATTGGTCGAACAGAATGCGGGAAGCCAAAAAGGAACGGTCATACTCCAACACCTGCATACACGCCAACAAATTCCGGGGCAGACGGTATTTTTTTACCCGTCCATGCTCCAGCTCCACATCATTGGCAATGCGCACCAGCCCTCCTACCGCCACCACATGGCGGTCCTCCAGCATTGGCTGGACTATCTTTTTCAGGGAATCCGCCTGCAACACCGAGTCGGCATCCATGCAGATGAAGTATGGAAAATTGGCCGCGTTGATTCCCATGTTCAGCGCATCAGCCTTGCCACCGTTTTTCTTGCGAATGACGGTAAACGGAACTTTCTGTGTCCTTGTTTCATAAATAAATTCTTCCGGCTGGCATGGCACCTGCCGCCGAATGGGCCGGTGCACTGCATGCATATTAAAGGCCTCGATCAGCGTTTGGGAGGTGTCGTCCTCGGAGCCATCATCCACTACTATGACCTCATAGGCCTGGTATTCCAGGTTCAGCAGCGAATGGACCGTAGCCACCACCGTTACCGCCTCATTCCATGCCGGTACAATAATCGAAATGGGCATATGATAGTCATTGGGTAGGTAGTTCTGCAGCCGCCGCTGGCGGTGCTGCCGGTACAATTGGATAGAGCCCACCACTACCGATAAAAACAGGAAGGTGGAGTACCCGATCAGATAAACGATGAAAAAGATGCCGACCACATCCAAAAAGCCATCAATCAACTGGTACATTCCTGCTCCGCCTCCTTTTGGGTCAGATTTCTGATGTCAAAGCGATAGCGCAGAATCTCGGTGGCATAGCGGTCATGCCCCTCCATTACATCAATGAGATCCAAATAGGTCAACCCCATCCGCTCCAGGCTTTTGGAAGCATTGAACCGGATATACCAGTTGCGGCTGTACAGGTTGCGCTTCAGCCGCTCAATGGTCTCATCGCCGGGGTAAGCGCACAGCGCTGTGGAGGCGATGGCCGCATATTCCCAACGGGCATCATTGCGGCATTCCGCCAGGTCCAGCAGCGTCTCGTAGGCCGGCCCGTAAGGGTAGCGCCCCAGGTAACGGATACAGGCGTAGCGCACTTCATCATCGGTCGCTGTGTTCTGCAGCAGCGCCAGTGCAAAGGCGCAGTGTTCCCCGGAATCCAGCCGCAGGAAGTTCATCATCGCCACCTGCATCTCCGGGCTGAAATCCGCGAAGCTTTTCTCTATACAGCGTCCCAGCGCCTCATGGTCGCCGGTAAATTCCAACAATCCGTCGGTCAGCAGCTTTTCGTGGAAAAAGCTCTCGCCGCCATCCAATATCTTCAGAGCCTTCATGATGCAGTCGCAGTCTCCTGTGGTATATAGGGCCTGCATGGCATTCTCCCGGCAATAGATACTGGACTCCCTCAGCAGCGTATACATCGCATCCACCACGCCGGAAAAGGGCCGGTTCTCGATCAGACGGTACTTTTTGATGATATAGGGGAAGTACGCCGCCTCGATTCGATCTTTCCGCCCATAGCGGATCGTCAAATACACAATTACCCCTCCCAGCTGAGAAAGGTATTCCGTCGCCTGCCGCGGTTCCTCCCGGTACAGGTCCTCCAGCATCTTATCAAAGGCGATCATATTCCCGGTGCGGGTCAACTGCCGGCTCAAGTATTTTTTGTGCCGTCTCTCAACCTGCTGTCCTGTGTTGATGCGTTCTATCTGCTGCAGGATGTGCTGCCGAAATCGGGCGCTGGCCCGCACCGTTCTGCGGTCCCTGCGCTTTAACACGATGGCGGTAATGATGTTGAATACGATCATCCCGCTGCAAATAAACAAATAGACATACAGCAGTGTCTCTATCCTCACTGCTATCGCCTCCTTCCCGCATCATCCGTTCCACAGCTCCTGCATCATGTAATAAGATGCCTTCAGTCGTTCATGATAGGTCACCCGGTTGCCCCAGCCTGTAAGTGTCAACGGCGAAAGCTCGCACCGGCTCTCCTGTTCTGCCGTCATTACCCCCAGGTACATTTCATCTATATTGATATGCTCAATGCCGTAATTGCCGTTGTAATAGTCGTCCAGTATCTGCATTTTAGAGGGATCAGCAAAATTGAGCAGCTGCCACGGCAGCCGCAGCTCTATGCAGCCCTCCCTGGTCATAAAGTCCGCCAGCGAATCATACGCGGCACTGGCCGGGTCACCGCAGCCATATCGCAGCCGCCCGGTCTCAAAGGTCGCTCCGCCGTATTTTGCAATGATGGCCTCAGTCATCACCTCGCCCTCATTAAAAATCTCCAGAATCATATCGATATTGGTAAAGCCAGGTGCGTGCGGGTCGGGCAGGTTATCCCGCAGGTAGGTATCATAGCCCCAAACATTCTGCGAGTAGGTACTGCGCAGCACTTCATAGGGTTCCTGCACCATCACCCGGCTGTTTTCCCGGCCATCCAGCACCACCAGAAAATCCACCCCACGGTCGAATTTCAGCCCAAAGTTCTGGCAATAGCTCGTCCCAGTCTTTGGGGTGGTATCTATGGGCAGATATAAGGTTTCCCCCTCCGGATTCCATCCTTCTTTCCGCACCATCAGGTACAGATACCGTTCATCGTATTTCGCGGAAAGGGTCATCCCTTCATTTTGCCCGATGACATCCATCTCGGTCCATTCGGTCGGGTCGCCATCCAGAGTACACACCGTTTGCTCCTGCCCCGGGTCAAAGGCCAACAGGCCAAAATACTGCTCATTAGTCTGGATATCCGACCAGTATGGGGTGCGGGTCAGATTCACAGCATGCATGGTGTTCCAGGTTCGCTTAAACCACTCATCCTGCCAGGCAAATACCACACTGCCCGCACAACCTGCTGCTTTTATGTCCTCGTAGCAGGTAGCCAGCGCCATCCCCTGCTCCTGCTCCGTCATATTTCCCTGGTTGCGGCCAGTATTTAGGTCCCGGTGGGCCATCCCTCGCCCGGTGGAAACACCAAATTCTGAAATGACTACCGGCATGGTGTGGTGGGCAACCAGCCCCGTAAGATACGCCCGGTAGGTATTCATCCGACTATCCTCATCCCGGAAGATCTCGTGGTCCTCAAGCCCCAGTCCGCTCCAGTCCTCTGTCCAGTTCAGGTAATCGGGATAGTAAGGATACACATGGTAGGAGGCAAACTGTCCCGATATCACCCGCTCCGTGGTGCAGATGTGTTCCACATCCACCGTCGCACATTTCATATACAGCCTTTTGATCTCATCGGGATATTGAAAGGGGTCAGTGGTGGGCCAATTGGAAAAGGCTATGAGCTTCTGCGTTTTATAGCGGCTGCTCTCATATCCCAGCACCTTATCCCCCACCCGGGCCAACAGCACCTCAAAAGGAGTTGCCTTATCCGTTGTGGTCAGGTATTTTCCGGTATAGGCGGTATAGCCCTCCCGGCCGGCATAGGTGTCATCGGTATAGGCTACTGTCATGTCATCCCATTCTACCCCCAGGATGTACCCGATCACCCATGGGGAAATGTCCTTTTTATAGCTGCCGTAGCCAGCGCTTTGCACCTGTTGGGCCGCCAGGCGGCGCTGCCCGTGCACTACATCCAGCATGGTGCGGCAATCCTGCAGAAAGGTCTCATAAAAATCCTTATCGTAGGCATCCCGGTGGGAATTCTGCACATAGTCATTTACCCACACCCCGTGGATAAGATACAGCGGTTCCGGGTTATCCTTGTTGTACTCATAAAAAGCGTTGTAGAACGCCTCGCCTTGGATGGTATAGACCCGAACGGTATTGGCCCCCATTGCCTGGATGTACCCGAACCACCGCCGGTAGGTCTCTTCGTCTATGGCAAACTCCGTTGCCCACTTGCCCGGTATCCCGGAGCCCATATTGACCCCCCGGATCTCAAAGGGCTGCCAGCCCTCCCCACAGTCCAGGTAGATTTCCTTCCCATCGGTCTTTACAAAGGTCGTCACGGGCTCCTCCGGCATCAGATCAATATACCACCCCAGCCGGTAGTGTGCCGCATCCAATGCCATAAACAGCAGCACCAGCACTGAAAGGGCAATAATGAACTTCTTCACTTTAATCCTCCTCAGTCTGTCACTTCGCTGTATTTCTTCACTCGGGATTCCGCGCTGTACTGCCGCAGTGACTCGATATTTTCATCCATCCAGCGCCCGCGCTGCCGGATAAAATCCTTCAGCTGCCGCACCGCCTCCTGATGGGAATGAACATTCCGTTCCGCCGGGGCCAGCAGGGTATCATCCCGCAGCGAATCCTCCCACCGTTCAAAGTTTCGCTCTATGGCCGGACCCAAGTATTCTTCCACCTCATCTATGTAGCGCAGGAGGTACTTTTCATTCAGCCAGCTTTCACGCAGCTCCCGGTAACGCCGGATGACCCGTTCGGTGAAATATTCATCCTTCACCATCATGTTAAACCACAGCTTGCGGTGCACATCAAAGTGCTGCACCTGCATGGTGGTTTGCTCCTGGTAATTATCACAGGCGTTATTAAAATCCCACACACACATTTTCAGTCGGCCGCTTACATCCCTGTAAATATAGGTGGAATAGGAACCGGCATCATAGTTGGTGGTAAACTCATTCAATATCAGATAATCCACAAAGGAATCTACATCCACCTGCGCCCGATAGCCATACTTTCTGCTGTCATAGTCATAGGAATACAACCCCTTTTCAAAAGCCGAAAAGTCCGTCTTGATCGCCTCTTTGATCTCCGGGGTCAGTTTCTTCTCTCCGGGGAATTCCACCTCCAGCTTCAGCTCCATTTCATTGCGGTAGCTGTATGTGGTCAGGCTGTTCAGCCGGTCGTACTCGCTTCCATCCTGCCGGTCCAATCGCAGCAGATAACCTGTGTAGGTATTGTCGCGGGCATCCACTTCCATATTCAGCCGCGCGCCATCCCGCCCACTGCCAATAAGCTCCGTCAGCACATAGATTCCCTGGTACTCTCCATTCAGCATCAGCTCACAGAATCGTACATTGGGGGCGTATTCCATGCATTCTCCGGCTATGTTATACCACATGTAGTTGCGCATCAGGCTTTTATCCAGGTAGGGTCCATGCAGCGCCCATTCGTGGTGGGCGTCCATCCCCATCAAGCTCTGTGGGTTGTTGTCCCCGTTTTCATCCACCAACTCCAGTCGGTAACCAGCCTTCTCAAAATATCGCGAGGAATTTCCCCGCACATGGATGACCACATTGCTCTCCACCGCCGGCGCATCGGTTGGGTGGTTGTTTTCCTCCGCACTGTCCATCACCCGCATCTGCGCTGTAATGCGGTCCGCACCCTCTGCTGTGGTGGTAAAGCCCATGTGGCGGTCTTCCTCATCCACCAGCCCTCTCCCGGGGATCTCCGCCCCGCCGGTGTCAATAACTATCAGCGGCAGGTGGGTGCAGAATTCCCCTTCGGCATGTACGGCGCAGACGGCCTTTGGCGTGGCTTCTCGGTGCTGGTGGTATCGCCGGCTCTCCATCCGCCCGGTCAGCAGCACCGGGTAGTTCAGTACACTTACCAGCAGGATACAAATACACGCCGCCGCGCCTATAATCCTATATTTCATGCTGCTTTCTGCTCCATTTCCTTCAGCCCGAAACCTCGTCGTTCTGCATCACGATGTTGACATACTCCACATTGCCCAGGGCATACAGACAGCTGCAGAGATCTTTCTCCTTTTTCTCGGCCTTCTTCAGCATGCTCTGGCTCAGCTCATAAATCAGCTCCACCGTTTCCTCGGTGGTGTTCTCCACTCGCAGAACAGCCTTCCCCCGGAACAGCTGATACACCTGCGCCTTGATCGCCGCAGTCTTACCCCGGTCGGCCCGCAGAATCAGAAGCATCCGGTTGTCGCTCTTGATGCACCCCAGGATGAGGATAATGAGAAACACCACGGCGCTGCCCACCGCCGCCACCAGGTAATCCCCCACTCCGCAGCAGATGCCCACAATAATGGACCAAAAGATATACACGGTATCACGGGAATCCTTGATGGCAGTACGGAACCGCACAATGGAAAGCGCGCCCACCATACCCAGAGAAAGCGCTATATTATTCCCGATGACGGTCATTACTGTACCGGTCAGGGCCGCCAATATCACCAGCGAGGCATTAAATTTCTTGCTGTAAATGGTGCCCCGATGGGAAATATAGTAGGAAATAAAGATGAAGAAACCCAGCACCGCCGCAATACCGATATTCAGCACAATCTGTTCCGGCGTCATCTCACTGGGGTTGGTAAAAAGGCTCAGGATCTTATCCTTCATGTTGTCAATCTCCTTTTCGTCGCGGCTTACAGCCGATATCGATACCCGTTCTGCCGGGCCAGCATGTATTTACTTACCGAGAGCTCACTTTGATCCACGGTGTTGATCATCCGCCGGATATAATCCAGCAGGAAACCGTTATACTTCACTTCCATCACCACCGCGCCGGGGGCCAGCACCGGAGCCATATTCAGCCGCTCATCAAAGAGGTCAAAACTGCTCTCGGTGGCAACGATACGGCTGTCAAAGGTCACCCGTATCTTGTTTTCCTTTGCGATGAAGGCCTTACGGTCATATTCCACTATGGCCTTTGGCCGATAGCAGCGGCTTTGCATTAGGGCATAGCACTCCGCCGCAAAGGCTTCCCTGCTTTGCAGCAGCGGAGTATAGTCCCCGGTGATCAGCCGCTGGGCAACCTCCCTTGTCACCCGCAGCGAGCGCTTGAGCTGGCTTGCCCCCTGTTTCTGCTTCATTTCCAGCATAGCATAGCCGGCAGCCGGGTCATAGCAGCGCAGCCGTATCTTGCGGCGTGTCTCTATTCCGGCCAGCTTTTCATGGTAGTCCTCATCGTACACCGTATCAAAGTACAGCGAACGAATCCGGTATCCATGCACTCCGTTGTGGGGGTCCTCCCGCATCACCTGCCCCAGTAGGTGGCTCCTTTGCAGGGCCTCCGCCATACCGATAAGATACTTCTTCTCCTCCCGGAACACCCGATTCATCCCATGTCACTTCCTCCCAAAATAAAAAACTGACCGCAACAAAATCTCTCTTGTGCGGTCAGTCCATCATACCGGCATTTACCGGGTTAGACACTAAACTTTGCGTCCCCGTCTTTCGGCGGGTTTGCCGTATTCATTTTTGCTCAGAATTCCGCCGCGTTCTCCACTATCTCCGCACGGTCATTCACCTTTTTGTTCCGGTACATCATGGCATCTGCCTTTTCTATGGTGGCATACAGAGCCTCGATGCCGCCCTCGTACAGGGCATATCCTAGCGAAACCGTCGGCATTTGGGGGTCCTGCTCCCGCAGCTGGCCCAGCGCTGCCTCGAACATCCCGTTCAGCTTTTCCATTTGGTGCAGGTTCTTGGTCAGAATCAAGCTAAACTCATCGCCGCCATAGCGGTAGCAGTCACCATGCCGCCCATACACCGTTCGTATTACCTCCGCTATCTGCCGCAGGTAATAATCCCCTGCCGCGTGGCCACTGGTGTCGTTTATCTGCTTAAAGTCATCGACATCCATATTGATAATGACCGCCGGCGGTTTAATGCGCTCCAGGTCCTTCTCATACTGGGTGCGGTTCAACAGCATGGTCAGTCCGTCCAAACGGGAAAACCTTCTGCACCGGTGATTATACAGCAGCGCATTTCCTACTGCGACGCACAGATAGTCCACCCGCAGATCGGGAAATATCATCTGGATATAAATACCCATCGAAAGGAACAGCATAATCGCCAGCAGTGCGGCTTCCGGCCGTGCCTGGTATTTCATCTCGTCCATCATCACACATATAAAGCAGTACAGGATAGAAACAATAAATACCGCCACATGCACCCAGTACAGCCTGCCTCTGTGGTAAACATTCATTTCATCAATATAGAAGACCCATCCGTACTGGTTGCTCACGATCATGAACAGTGCATTCACTACAATGGCTCCAATAGCGGCCGCAGGCTTTCTCACCTTGCTGTATGTGTGCGCTGCCATCACACACATCACCGGCGCCATGCAGAATTCCACCGTTTTAGCGAACCAGTGCGGCCCGATCAGCGCAGGCTCTGCACCGTTCGTCTTTACCCCGATCCATTCTCCCATCTGGGCCAATCCTATGATCACACATACCGTTATGAACCGTATGGTCGCTGTTTTATCCGCCAGCCGGTCGGTACATACATCCACTATGTTCACCACCAGCAGCGCCATTGTGATCACTACGATCGCAGTATACAGATCCACACTTGCTCCACCTCTTGCTCATTCTTTGAGAAATCAACAATGTTCAAATTTCATCTTTTTACCACAAAAGCCCGGCTTTCGTCGATTCTTTGCTCCATACACTTTGTCGTTTTTGCACAAACCCTTATATATATTAGTTAACCAATAACAATTTTATTTTATGATAATATTTTACAATATAATGTCCTTTTCGTCAATCCTTTACAACTTGCTCTTCCCCTGCATTTCGCACCGTCTCAGCGCCTTTTCGCGCCAGTCTGTTGTTTTTCTGCCGCCCTCCTACTTTCAGCGCAGATATGCATGTTCTAGGAGCTCCACCTTTGCTTGACGGGGACACATACGGTTTTGACGGGCATGAATGCCGCGTATGTCCTTGTAAAACAAGGGAAAGTTCTGCTCTCCTTTCTCCTGCCAGCTTGTGCAGAGTACAGGCCGCCTTTCTTTCCCCTGCTTAAACTTTGCAAAAGGAGCCAGACAGCACCTTCTCGGTTCTGTCCGGCTCCCTCGGGTCATTTCAGTCGGCCCTCCCCGCCCATTAGGGCGGTCATCTCCTCTATGCGCTCCAGCGGGAAAGGCGGCTCACACAGAGGCTTTAGGGCAATACTCATCAGCTTCATGGGATTGTCATCGGCAGCCACCCTGTTGGAGCTCAGTGCTCCGCACCTACGGCAGCGGTGGATGATGGCCCATTCGCCCTTACCACGCACCCACACCGCAATCGGCTCCATGATGCCGCCGCAGTCGGCCTCCCGGTCCCCCGGCTCGATATCCACATGCAGGCTGGAAAGACAGTTGGGGCAGTGGTTGCGGTGGTCAGTCCCGGCCGCATCCGGTGTTACCAGCCGCCCGCATACCTTGCAGGTAAAGCTGTCATTGCAGGGGTGGTTTTTATAGTAGCCTTTTTCAAAGGTCTTGCGTTTATTCTCGCGGTTCATGTTGCCTCCCGTTGAGTCATTTTATTCTTTGGCCGCGCGGCACAGCGCTTCGATATCCCCATTTCGGATCGCGGCAATATTCTGGCGGATCTTTTCTTCCTCCCAGTCCCACCAGCGGAGCTCCTCCAGCCGGGCAATAGTTTCCACATCAAACCGGCGGCGGATGGGCTTAGCCGGCACTCCAGCCGCAATGGTATAGGGCGGAATATCCCTGGTCACCACAGCACGGGCACCTATAATAGCCCCATCCCCGATCGTCACACCGGAAAGGATCACCGCCTCACAGCCGATCCACACATCGTTGCCGATGGTGATGCTGCCATGGTTATCCCACGCCTCCGCAATGGAAGCGCAGTCGGTCGGCAGTCCCCATTCCTCAAAGAAGATGGGGAACGGATAGGTAGAAAGGCTGCCCAGCGCATGGTTTGCCGCGTTAAAAATGAATTTAGCGCCGCAAGCGATGGAACAAAACTTGCCAATGGTCAGAGTATCGCCATTGCACTCGGGGTAATGGTACAGCACGCAGTTGCGCTCAAAATCCCTCGGGTCATTCACATAGTCATCGTAGGTAGTGTATTCCCCCACCTGAATGGTCGGGTCTTTGACAACATTTTTCAGGTAAACGGTGCTGTGCCCCTGGGAACGGGGATATATCTTCCAATTAGGTATCATGTTATTTCCTCCGGAATGGTCATTTTTTATTTTCTGTGTTCCACTCCGGTCACTACAATGCAGCGCCTCACAACAAACCACCTCTATCTCTTTTTCGTCTTGCTTTATTCCGTTATTTCTATCCGGTTACCTTCGGGGTCAAGGATACAACTCTCGTAATAACCGTCTCCGGTCACCCTGGGGCCGCTTATCACCGGATAGCCGTCCATGCGCAGCCGCTCTGTCCATTCATCCACCGCCTGCCGGCTGCCCACGCTGAACGCCAGGTGGCTGTATCCTGTCCCGCGTTCCGCCTTTGGGGCATCCACCATCTCCGGCGCTGTCATCAGTTCCAGCCGTGCCCCGCCCGCAAACCGCAGGAAATAGGATTGAAACCCCATTTTAGGGTTGTGGTAGCGCTCTCCGCTCTGCCCGCCAAAATAACGGCAGTAGAATTCTCTTGCCGCCTCCAGGTCATTCACATACAGGGCAATATGCTCTATCCTCATACTGTCACCTTATCTGCAGCTGGATGAACCCAATGACAGCAAGGTGCAGCGGGTAGTAGATGTAAAACAGCCACTTCATCACCTTGTTGATCGTTTGGTTTTTACCGCGCTTGCCATTATACAGCGCCAGCAGCGGGATAGCAAGCACCACACATAGCTGGAGCAATCCGTACAGCTTATCCAGCGCGAGGAAGTACACCACCGCATAGATTGCCACATAAAAAAGACTCCACGCGATCTGTTTCTTCGGTTCGCCCCGGTTGGAGCCAATGGAAAGCACGCACAGGGCGGCAATACAGCTCCAATCGCTGGGCAATGTAATCAGGCAAATCAGCAATACACCCGCAACCTTTACCCCCATGCTGCGCTTTTCGTCCTCACACAGCCACAGCATCAGCAGCCCGCCCAGCAGCGACCACACCACACTGGTCTGGTTCAGAACATCCCCATAGTAGAACGGGATAAAGGAATGCCAGTCCACATAGCTATTGGAGGCCAACATATACGCAAAATGCGAAACCACCGCTAACATGAACAGTCGCAGCGCGTACTTCTTCCGATCACGGGTATAGTGGAAGCCCTCCGCAATGAAAAAGCACATGACTGGGCAGGTGATCCGCCCAATAATATGCATCACAATAGGTACCGCCCCGGCGGCATACCCCGGGAACAGCAGCCACGCTATGTGGTCCACCGTCATTGCCACTATCGCTATCAGCTTCAGCTGGTTGGCATCCAGCCACTGATATGGTTTCAGCTCTGTCATTTGCTCTCCTCTTTTCCTCCGGCGGGCGCCGCTTCATTCGGGCTGCTGCGGCGCACCCTGCGGCAGCCCTCGCCGCTTTGGTGCGGCCGCCTGCCTTTCGCAGAATCCGACCCTTGCGGTTTCCATTATACGGCTTTTTCAAATTCCCTGTCAAGCCAAAGCGGAGCCCCCGGCCGCTTTCCGCCGGAGGCTCCCTATTTTCACTCTCTTGGATAAACTGATTTATCTTGGCAGACGGCGGTACAGCCCCGTCACATGGTGCAGCCGGTCGGCCAGCTCCGGGGTGATGCTATCCGGCGCAGCGCGCCACTTCCAGTTGCATCCCAGCGTGGAGGGAATATTCATCCGCGCCTCGCTGCCCAGGCCCAGCAGGTCCTGCATCGTTAGGATGACAGTATCACCAGGGCTTTGCAGCGCCCCGCACATCATGCCCCAGTTGGGGCCCTCCGCTTCGGTCAGGCGCAGGTACTCCCACGCAAACCGCACATCCTCCGGGGATGCCGTATGCATCCATCCCATTATGGTATCATTATCGTGGGTGCCGGTATATACCACACAGTGCCGGGGATAATTGTGCGGCAGATAGTCACTGTCCTCCCGGCTATCAAAGGCAAACTGCAGCACCTTCATGCCGGGGAAACCGCATTCCTCCCGCAGGCGATGAACCCCCTCGGTCAAAAAGCCCAGGTCCTCCGCAATGATGGGCAAATCACCCAGCGCGGCCCGCACCGCATGGAACAGTTCGATGCCCGGGCCCTGCCGCCACACACCGTCACGGGCTGTTGCGGCCCCGCCGGGAATGGCATAATAACCCTCAAATCCACGGAAATGGTCAATACGAATAATATCATACAGCGCCGCGCTGGCCCTAAAGCGGTCGATCCACCAGCGGTAGCCATCCGCTTTCATGGCGTCCCAGTGGTACAGCGGGTTGCCCCACAGCTGCCCATCGGCCGAAAATCCATCGGGCGGGCAGCCTGCCACCTCAATCGGCTCGTAATTTTCATCCAGCAGGAATTGCTCCGGAGCACTCCACACATCAGCAGAATCCCGCGGTACATAGATGGGAATATCCCCAATGATACGAATCCCGCGCTCATTGGCATAGCCCTTCAAGGCCCGCCACTGCCGGGTAAATAGGTATTGCAGCATCATCTGGAAGCCGATCTCTCCGGCATATTGCTCCCGCGCCGCCGCAATGGCACCCGGCTCCCGGGTTTTCAGCGGCTGTTCCCACTCGTTCCAAGGACGCCCGCCATGGGCATCCTTCAGCGCCATAAACAGCGCATAGTCCGGCAGCCAGTGCCCGTTTTCCTCGCAGAAGCGCCGGTAATCCTCCGGTGGGTTCTGCGCAAAGCGCCGGTAGGCGTGGTGCAGCACCTCATAGCGCAGCTGGTATAGCTGTCCGTAGTCCACCGAAAGCTCACTTTCGCACCACGGCAGCCGTTCATATTCATCGCGCTCCAGCAGCCCATCCCGCTCCAGCTGGGGCAGGTCTATAAAATACGGGTTCCCAGCCACCGAGCTGAACGACTGGTACGGTGAGTCACCATAGCTGGTCGGCCCAATGGGCAAAATCTGCCACCAGGTCTGCCCAGCCCGCTGCAGAAAATCTACAAAGCGGTAGGCGTTATCTCCCATTGTGCCAATGCCGTAAGGCCCCGGCAGGGAGGATATGTGCATCAGTACTCCACTGCTTCTCATAGCTTTTGCTCTCTTTTCTATCACATCTTGGCTTGTGCTCCTGGGCCCAGCCCCACACTCTCGCCGCTTATCACGGTAAATGGCACCGTCACCCGCCGGGCCGGCGCACCGTTCTCTATGGCATCCAGCAGCGTGCCAGTCGCTTCCCGCGCCAGCCGCTCCACCGATTGCCCAATGGTCGCCAGCCGCGGCGTCAGGTATTCTCCCAACGCCAGTCCATCAAAACCGATGATGGAAAGATCCTTGCCCACCGTGCGTCCGGCATCCTGTGCAGCCCGCATGGCGCCTATTGCCACCACATCCGCTATGGCATAGGCAGCGGTGATCTCCGGGTGCTCCTCCAATACATGGTGCATAGCCTGGTAGCCCTCTTCATAGCAGAAGCGCGCCTCGCCATACTCCACCAGGTTTTCGGCCGGCAGTCCGCTTTGGACAAAGGCCGCCCGTCCCCCGGCAAAGCGCTGGCCGGAAACATCGCTGAAGCTGGGCCGCCCGCCAATAATGGCAATGTGCCGGTGTCCATACTCCAGCAGCACTCGCACCGCTTGCACCGAGGCCTCAAAGTCATCGGTCGTCACACTGGAAAGGTTCGGGTAGTCCAGCCCTTCGGCCGGGGAGGTCACCAGCACCGCCGGCAGCGTAATGCGCCCAAAGCTCCGCTTAAAGTTATCAGCATTGCCGCCCAGGAATAGGATCCCCTGCGGCTTTTTCTCGGCGCACAGCGCGATCGCCCGCTGCACCTCGTCGGTATCCTCGTCAAAATAATCCACCAGCAGGGTATACGGGGTATTGTTCACCAGGCCCTGCAGTTGCTCCACCAGTGCGGCAAAAAGCTCATTTCTTACGCCCTTTACCAGCACCAGCAGGCTTCGGTTTACCGATTGTTTCAGATTCTTGGCGTTGGCGTTTTGGGTATATCCATTCTTCTCCACCACTGCCAGAATCCGTCTGCGCGCCTGTGCGCTTACATCGGGGTGGTTGTTCAGCACGCGGGAAACGGTCCCTACGGCATAGCCGCTCTCTCTCGCTATATCTTTTATCGTCACAGCAGTATCAGCCCTTTACGGCACCGGCCGCCACACCCTTGATGATGTGCTTCTGGCAGGTGAGGTAGAAAATGATGACCGGAATAATGGAAAGCATGATCAGCGCCATCACCGCGCCCAGGTCCACCGAACCGTAGCTGCCCTGCAGGAACTGAATGTGAATGGGAATGGTCATATACTGCTTGCGGTCCAGCACCAGATAGGGCAGCAGGTAGTCGTTCCACACCCACATGATCTCCAGCACACCGACCGAGATCATGGTAGGCTTGAGCATGGGTAGCACCACATTAAAGTAGGTCCGGATCGGCCCGCAGCCGTCAATGGCCGCGGCCTCCTCTATCTCCAGTGGAATGCTCTTGATAAATCCGCTGAACATAAAGACTGCCAGCCCTGCGCCGAAGCCCAGATAGATAATGGGAATGGTGTAGGGGGTATTGAGCTTCAAGGTATCGGCAGTGCGTGCCAGCGTAAACATAACCATCTGGAACGGCACAACCATCGAAAAAACGCAGAGGTAATAAACCAGCTTGGAAAAGCCGCTGCCCACGCGGGCGATGTACCACGCCGCCATGCTGGTGCACAGCAGGATCAGCGCTGCGGAAACAATGGTGATCAGCAGCGAATAGCCTGCGCTCTTCAGAAAAGGATAGTTGCCGAAGGTAAGGCCCTTGATATAGTTGTCCAGTGCGACAAAGGTGCCCTCGCGCGGGAACGCAAAGGTCTCCAGATTGATAGAGGCGTTGCTCTTAAAGGAGTTCATCGCCACCAGGAATATCGGGATCAGATAGATAAAGGAAAGAATCGAAAAGATCACCGTCAATGCGTCGTGGCGGCGGCGCTCGCTCTTAAAGCCGCCTTTGGCGCTGGTTTTTTCCGTTGTCTTAGCAGACATTACTGCTGCACCTCCTTATCTTTGGTGGAACGCAGCTGCAGGATACTCAAAACAGCCACCAGCACAAAGAAGATGACGGCTTTTGCCTGTCCCACGCCGCGGCTGCGTGCGCTGGCGTAGAAGGAGTTGACGATATTCAGCGCCAGCATTTCGGTGGTCTTTATCACCTCTCCGCCCTGCTGGATAAAGGGTCTGCCGGCGGTCAGCGCCAGGTTCTGGTCGTACAGCTTAAAGGAATTGGTCAGGGTCAGGAAGGTGCAGATGGTAATGGAGGGCATCACATTGGGAATGGTGATCTTCCACAGCGTCTGCCAGCCGTTGGCGCCGTCAATCCGGGCCGCCTCCAGCATATCCTCCGGCACACTTTGCAGCCCTGCCACATAAATGATCATCATGTAACCGATCTGCTGCCAGCACATCAATATGATCAAGCCCCAGAAGCCGTATTTGGACTCCAATACCACGCTGGTGCTGTATTTGATCAGAATACCGTTGAAGATCATGCTCCAGATGTAGCCCAGCACAATACCGCCGATGAGGTTCGGCATAAAGAAGACGGTACGGAACAGGTTGGATCCCTTAATTCCTCTCGTCAGCGCATAGGCAATGGCAAAGGCGATGACATTGATGAGCACCAGCGAAACCACGGCAAACAGCGCCGTGTACCAGAAGGCATGGCCGAAGCTCTTATCCTGGAAAGCAGCGATGTAGTTTTTGATGCCCGCCCATGTCCAGTTCTTGGTGGTCTTAAAATCGCAGAAGGAAAGGAAGAATCCCTTGCAGAACGGATACAGAAAACCGATGCAGAATGCCGCGAAGGTCGGCAGCAGGAACAGCCAGAAGCACTTCTGGATCGGTCGCCGGATCAGCGGTGAATTAAGCGCCGCGCGATCACGGTTCTTTCTTGCCTTTTTCATAATGTCCCTCACACTCCTTTGGTGGTTCGTCCGGTTTTTGGGCAAAGCCGGCAGCTCGCGCCCCTGTCCTTGTCATCGTACAGCCGGGGGCGTCAGGTGCGGGTTTTCCCTATCTTTTTTGCAAAGCGGGGGCGAGCGCAGTGCTCGCCCCCGTTTTATCACAATAATTCAGTTTTCCGCAGGCGCTTCATCAAAAGCTTTTTACGGAAATCCCGTTGTCAGCGGAAGCTCCTGAGATCAGGAGTTCTCCTTGGCATACTGGGCAGCCCAGCCGTCAACAAAGGCAGTCTTAACAACAGACCAGTCAGCGTTGCCGGAGGTGTACTGGGTCAGAGCGTCAACAACAGCAGCACGCCAGTCATCAACCGCGGGAGTGTAGTTGAATGCCCAAGTCACAACATAGTTGCCGTTCGCGGTGTAGTCGTTCGCCTGAGCGAAGAATACATTCTCGGGGGTCTTGGCAGACTTGAAGGGGATCGGGCCAAACTCCTTCGCCATCATGGTGGTGCCTTCCTCAGAGGTAACAACCCACTTCATGAAGTCGAGGGTAGCCTTGATGTCTTCCTCGGAAGCGTACTTGTTCACAGCCCAGCAGTTCTCGGTGCCGCAGCACAGACCGGCTTTTTCTTCGCCCTCTACGCCGCAGTAAATCGGGATCATCGCCAGATCATCGGGGTTCATGTTGAACTTGGAGGTCAGGTTGGAGTACTCCCAGCTGCCGTTCTGATAGAATACAGCCTTGCCCTCGCCGAGCTCAGCCTCAGCCTGGTCGCCGGTAGCGGAAACCAGAGCAGCGCCGGTGGTGGCGGAGTCAGTGGTGTACAGATCCCAGAGGTTCTTGTAGTTATCGAGGTAAGCGCCGGTGATGGTGGCGGGCTGAGAGGTCACGCCGTTGTCACGGAACTCATAGAACAGGGGCATATTGGCCAGATGACCGGAGAAACGCCAGCTGGAGGAACCGTCCAGACCGGCAGAGGTAAAGGCATCGAAGCCCAGCTCGGCAGCGCGGCTGTGGATATCGTCGGCAACCTTCTTCAGGGACTCAAAGTTGGTGATGTCGGTCAGCTCGTAGCCAGCCTGCTTCAGCAGGGCCTTGTTTACGATGATGCCGAATGCCTCATAGCAGTAACCGATGGAAACGGTCTCGCCCGCTTCGTTCTTCAGGTTAAAGGCGTCGGTGGTCATTTCCTTCATGATGTCGGTGTTGGTCAGGTCGTAGCAGTACTCGCCCCAGGTCTTTACCGCGCCGGCGTTGCCTACCTGGAACATGGTGGGAGCAGCGTCCTTATCCATCTCGGCGGTCAGCACCTGGTCATAAGTACCGGAAGCCGCAGTCAGAACGGTTACGGGAACACCGGTCTTCTCGGTGTACAGCTTCGCCAGATCCTGCCAAGCCTTGTCAGCCTCGGGCTTGAAGTTGAGATAATAAACAGAACCGGTCTTGGTGTCGGGGGTGGGTGCAGGCTTGTCGCCGCAGGCGGTAAACAGAGTAATCGCCATAACAACAGCCAACAGAATTGCTAATGTCTTTTTCATGGTTTCTCCTCCTATAAGTTGTTGCGTTTTCTTTTTGAGCTGGAATCGTTTCCAGCCCTCGCAATGATATTATACAGCCTGTCACCGGTCATTTCAATCAAAATCTGTCGTCCTTTCACAAATTCAGCAAATATGCTATAAAACCTTTTATAAAAATTGAGCACATTTCCGGTTCGCCGGGCAAAATCTGTGCTATTCTGCGCCGCTTTTGCGGGAATATTCCCTTTTTTCGGGCAAAATTGCTGTTGACTTTGCGCGCCGCCCTTTTTATAATAGTGGCGTAAAATATACCGCGAAGGTGGAGTTTTATGAAGCAGCGCTTTGATGTGACCGGCATGAGCTGTACCGCGTGCAGCTCCCATGTGGAGCGGGCGGTCTCGGCGCTGGCGGGGGTCTCCTCCGTCACCGTCGATTTGATGCAGAACCGCATGCTGGTAGAATATGACGATAGCAAGCTCTCCGAAGCAGAGATCTGCCGGGCCGTGGCCGCGGCCGGCTACGGCGCCCGTCCTGCGGGCGCCGCGGGCGGCTCCGCCGCCCAGCCCCCTGCGGGGGCCGCCGGCCGCGAGCGCACCCGCCTGTGGATCTGTGTGGGCCTTCTGCTGGTCCTCCTATATATCTCCATGGGCCACATGATGGGCCTGCCGCTGCCCTCCTTCCTTTCCGGCCATCAAAATGCCCTGTGGTTCGGTCTGGCGCAGCTGGCGCTCACCCTGGCCATCGCCGTTTTGCAGTTCCGTTATTTCCGCCGAGGCTTCGCCTCTCTGTTCCGCGGTGCCCCCACCATGGATACCCTCGTGGCCGTCGGCTCCTCCGCCGCCATTCTGTATGGCGTTTATGCCATCATCCGCATTGCCCAGGGGCTGGCCACCGGGGATATGGAACTGGTCGCCCAGTACCACATGGATCTCTACTTTGAATCCGCCGGTACCATACTCACTCTCGTCAGTGTGGGCAAATACTGGGAAGCCCGCAGTAAAAGCCACACTGCCGATGCCCTGCAAAAGCTGATGGCCCTAGCCCCCGCCACCGCCCACCTGCTGCGGGATGGCAAGGAAGTCGAAGTCCCGCTGGAGGAAGTCCGGCAGGACGATCTGCTCATCGTCCGCGCGGGTGAGGCCATTCCTGTGGATGGCACCATCACCGAAGGACAAGCCGCCATCGATGAATCTGCCATCACCGGTGAAAGCATGCCGGTCGACAAATCCATTGGCGATCCCGTCACCGGCGCCACCCTGTGCCGCAGCGGTTATTTCACCATGCAGGCCACCCATGTAGGGGAAGAAACCACCCTCTCCCAGATCATTCATCTGGTGGAGGATGCCGCCGCTACCAAAGCCCCCATCCAGCGCATTGCCGATCAGGTCGCCGCCGTCTTTGTCCCGGTGGTCATCGGCATTGCGGTGCTGGCTACCGTCATCTGGCTGCTTGTCGGTCAAACGCCCGCCTTCGCCCTTTCCATCGGCATTGCGGTGCTGGTCATCAGCTGTCCCTGCGCCTTGGGGTTGGCCACCCCCACTGCTATTATGGTGGGTACCGGCCGCGGTGCCGAATACGGCATCCTGGTGAAAAGCGCCGAAGCACTGGAGCGCGCCCACAGTATTACCACCGTCGTGCTGGATAAAACCGGCACCATCACCACCGGCCAGCCCGCCGTCACCGATGTAGTGGAGCTGGATGCCCGCCTGCTGCCGGTGGCACACGCGCTGGAAGCCGCCAGTGCCCACCCGTTAGCTGCCGCCGTCACCGCCTACTGTGCAGAAAAGAATATCTCCCTCTCCCCCGTCACCGATTTCACCGCGCCGGAGGGTCAGGGACTTTGTGCCCGTCTGGAGGGCGAAACCATTTGGGGCGGCAATGCCCGTCTTGCCGCCGCCATGGGCTGCGATATCTCCGCCCTTTCCGCTGCGGCGGAGGAACTTGCCGCCAAGGGACGCACCCCGCTGTATTTCGGTGCCGGCACTACCCCGCTGGGGCTTATTGCCGTTGCCGATCCGCCCCGGGAAACCAGTGCCGCTGCCATTGCCGCCCTGCGGCAGATGGGGCTTTCGGTACTGCTGCTCACCGGTGATCACCGCCGTACAGCCGAAGCCATTGCCAAGGAGGTCGGCATTCCCAGGGTCATCCCGGAGGTGCTGCCCCAGCAGAAGGAAGCGGTCATCCGCTCCCTGCAGCAAAAGGGCGAGGTGGTCGCCATGGTGGGGGACGGCATCAATGACGCCCCCGCACTGGTCCGGGCCGATATCGGCATCGCCATCGGTGCCGGCACCGATATCGCCATCGATTCTGCCGATATTGTCCTCATGCACAGCGATCCCGCCGATATTCCCGCCGCCCTGCAGCTTTCCCGCAGCGTCCTGCGCAATATCAAGCAAAACCTCTTCTGGGCATTCCTTTATAATAGCATCGGCATTCCCATTGCCGCCGGGGTGTTCTATTCCCTGCTGGGCTGGAAGCTCAGCCCCATGCTGGCCTCCGCCGCCATGAGCCTTTCCTCGGTCTGCGTCGTCAGCAATGCCCTGCGGCTGCGCGGCTGGAAACCCAAGCTCCCCGCCGCAGATGCCCTCCCTCCCGTCACGGCGGTGGAATGTACCCTGCTGCCGCAGGAGAGCGCCCCCGCACCCATTCCCCCCGCCGCCCCGCAGACCGTCACCCTCCACATTGACGGCATGATGTGTAACCATTGCGTCGGCCGGGTCAAATCCGCTCTGGAATCCCTCCCCGGTGTCACCGCCGAGGTAAGCCTGGCCAAAAACACCGCCGCCCTCACCATGACGGAACCCCACTCTCCCGAAGAGCTGACCGCCGCTGTGGAAGCCGCCGGTTACAAGGTGACAAGGATAGAATAATATGTTATAATAGCAGGGTATCCGCAGGGATGCCCTGCTATTTTATCCTTGCCGAAAGGAGTATTCCGATGGGCTTTCGTTCTATGGTCAGTTCCACCCTCATCAGCATTGCCGCCATTACCGTCGGCGGGGTGCTTACCGTTATCGGCATCGTCAGGGAGATCCGCCCCCTGGCCGTTGCCGGCATCGCGCTGGCCGCTCTAGGTGTCATCTTCTTTATCATTGCCTTCATCCGGGCCTGGCGTTCCCTGAAACAGGGAGAAAAAGAGAAAGGAGGTCCCGAGCGATGAGTTTATTCCGCGGCAGCGGCCGGCTGAAACAAAAGCTGGCCCAAAATAATGACCCCATGAAACAGAAAAAGCTGTGGGTCAAATCCTTCTACTGTGCGGCGGTGCTGGCCGCACTGGGGCTCTTTTTCCTATTGGCCATGGGCAGCCAGTTTACCGTCTTTGCCTGTGTCCTGTTGGGCTGCGCGGCCTTCGTTTTTGTCGATGGCCTGGTGACCAAAAACCGCAAATAATCCCCCTTAGAGAAGTGCTTTTGCGCTTCTCTTTTTTGAAAATAACAAGAACAAATGTTTCACATGAAACATTTTTGTCATTCGCTTTTTATGGGGAAGAAAAAATTCTCCGCCGGTGCTATACTAAGAGCGGATTTTTAGGGGAGGTGCATTATGGATCTGATCCGTATTGGTTCATTTTTGGCGGAGCTGCGCCATGAAAAAGGCTTGACCCAGCAGGCGCTGGGCGAGCGCCTCGGCGTGACCAATAAAACCATTTCCCGTTGGGAGACCGGCTGCTACCTGCCGGATGTGGAGATGCTGTCGCTGCTCTCCCGAGAATTCGGCGTCAGCATCAACGAGCTGGTTGCCGGCGAACGGCTTGTCGCCGAGGATTTCAAAAAAGCCGCCGATGAAAACCTTGTCACTGCACTGGACCACAGCACCTTTACCTTAAAGGAAAAGCAGGCGTTCTTTAAGAAAAAGTGGCGGCGGGAGCATCTTTCCACCTTTATTTTCTGTGCAATTGCGTGGCTCGTCCTGATGGTCATTTTAAGAATACGACATGTCGAACCGGAGCTTTGCGGCACGGTGGGCGGTATGCTTGCCATTCTGTATTATGCGGTTCTCAATAACCGCATGATGGCGTATGTCGAACGGCAGCTTTACCCCCTGCCGCACGAAGCACCGTCACGCAGAAGCGGCGCCCCGTAACGGGACGCCGCTTCTTTTTTGCTCCTCTTAGAATTGACGGTTAGGGTCTTCCGGCATCACAAGCGCCGCAATGATATACCCCAGCACGCCGCTGCCGCCCGCCAGGCAAAAAATGATCCAGGCCAAACGGACCAGGGTGGGATCAATGTCAAAATACTCGGCGATGCCGCCGCAGACACCGCAGAGCTTTTTATCGCTTTCGGATTTATGCAGTCTTTTCCCGTTATATGCCATCGTGTTTCCTCCTTTTGGGGCACTTTAGTCCCCGATATAAATGTGCATGGCTTCCTTGACCTCTTTTACGGTCTCGTTGCCAATTTTGTTGGCTTTCTCGCTGCCGGTCAGGATGATATCCCGCACCTCGTCGCGGTGGGCTTCGTAGTAGGCACGCTTCTCCCGGAACGGCTCCAGCAGGTCATTGAGCGCCGAAGCCAGTGCCTTTTTGCACGCCACGCAGCCAATGGCGCCCTTCTTGCAGCTCTCACAGATATTCTCATACTCACCGGCATTAAAGACCTTGTGGTACTTGCTGACGACACAGATATCTGGGTGGCCGGGGTCGTCTTTCTTGATCCGGCTGGCATCGGTCACGGCGCTCATCACCTTTTTGCGCACTTCCTCGGCGGGGTCGCTCAGGTAGATGGCGTTGCCCAGGCTCTTGCCCATCTTGGCGTTGCCGTCCAGGCCCATCAGGCGGGGGCAATCGGAAAGCATCATGTCCGGCTCCACCAGCGTTTCGCCGTACAGCTCATTAAAGCGGCGAACGATCTTCCGGGTCATTTCCATGTGGGGCTTCTGGTCTTCCCCTACCGGCACCAGGTTGGCCTTGCAGAAGGTGATATCCGCCGACTGGCTGACGGGATAACCCAAAAAGCCGTAGGTCATATCGTTATAGCCATAATTGGCCGCCTCGGTCTTAATGGTGGGATTATGCCGCAGGCTGTTTACCGAAACCAGCATGGAATAGAAAACCGTCAGCTCCCCAATGGAGGGGATGCGGCTCTGCTGCACCAGCGTGATCTTATTGGGGTCCAGACCAACGGACAGGTTATCCATCGCCACCTCGTAGATGCTGTGCTCCAGCAGCTCAGGGTGCTCAAAGTGGGTGGTCAAGGCCTGGATATCAGCCAGCAGAATAAAGCTCTCGTACTCATCCTGCAGTCTTACGCGGTTCTGCAGGCTGCCCACATAGTGGCCCAGGTGCAGCTTGCCGGTGGTACGGTCGCCGGTCAGGATTCTCTTCTTTTCGGACATGGTGGTTCTTCCCCTCTCATTTTCAAGTGGTTCTGCCCTTTATCATAGCAGGGTACGGCACCTTTTGCAATGTATTTTTGCGTCCCACTTTCCCCTCATTTGTACGCGGGCCAAAAATCCGGGTCTCGGATTGGGCCGGTTCCTGCAATGTGCCTTCGCGCTCCACCTGCCTTTTGCAGCGCCAAGATACCGCGCCTATTTTATAGTGAGAAAAAGGTCTATTTCCAGACTGGGCAAATCGCTGCAAGGTACAGGCTTGGGCCGCAGGCCAAGCCGCCCTCCGGGCGGCTTTCGCGGGCTTCGCCCGCGGCGGCGATGCTGCGCATCGCCGGGCCTGCGGCCCCTCCCCATCCCACAAGCTCTCCCCAGGAAATATCCACACCTCACAGACCCCTGCAAACCCATCCAGCACAAGGTATCCGCAGCACGCAAAAGCCCCTCCCCTTACCGGGGAGGAGCTTCTGATTACGGGTTTAGCCCCATACATTGGGCTGCTGGTGGTTGGGATTATAGGTGACGGAAACAGGGCCCATCTCCTCGCCCGGGCGCAGCAGGCGCGCCATTACCACAAAGCGCTGGTTATCGGTATTGCCGTAGTAACGGGTGCAGGTGGAAAGGGTCAGCAGCTTATCGCTGGAGTTGACATCCACACCAAAATTGTGGCGGGAGCGGCTCTGCGCGCCGCTGATCACACCGTCAATATTACCCTCGGCATTGATATACCAATCGCTGCCCTCGGTGTAGAAGCAGGCAAAGATAACAAACGCCATTTCCTCACTGGGGGTGGAATAGTAGATGTAGGGATACTGCTCCGCCCAGCTGGTGTAGTGGTAGCTCAGCAGCGATTCAAACATCTGCTGGCCGACATAGTAGGTGGAAGGGGCGGCGTTCCAGCGGCAGTTCTTCCAGTTGTGCCCATAGATGACATTGTTGCTGGAAAGGCTGTCGCCGCTGCCAAAGCGAGTCGCGGTCTGGGTCCACAGCACACCGTAGTAGCTCTGGCCGCGGTCCAGGCCGCGGTGCAGGTAGTAGTGGTCCTCGCTGGCATTCTGCAGCACCGGGTAATTGATGTTGGTGCCGGGGATCTTAAGCCAGGCCTTCACATCGCTGTTCAGTGACTGGTAGTAGCTCAGGTTGGAAGCACCGGTATTGCCGGTATAAACGCTGGCCTTAAAGTTCCCGCCGGTTTTGGTGGCGGCAAGAGCCCGGCCACCGCTGCTCAGCTTTCCTCCGTTGCTGGGCAGCTCGGTGCTGTCATTGGTGGAGGTGTTGGTGGTCTGGGCAGCCTTGGCCGCGGCCGCCTTGGCGGCTTCCTCAGCGGCTTTTTTCAGGGCGGCTTCAGCCTCTTCGCTGGCTTCAGTCACATAGGCAGCTAGGTTCGCTTCCGCGGCAGTACGGCTTTCCCGCAGGGCCTGCCGGGCGCTTTCCTGCTGCGCCTGCTGCAGATCGGCGGCCGTAGCCAGCGCATCCGCAAGGGCGGTATTGGCCCGGGCGGTCACTACGCCGTTTACCCCCACACCGATGACCGCGCACATCGCGGCTGCGGCTACTGCGGCAGTCACTCTTCTGCGGCGATATTTCTTGGCCCGCTGGGCTTTGTTTTCTTTGGTGGTTTCTGCCATAATGTTCTCCTTCTTCTCGGGTTTGTTGCCGGTTCCCGGCAGGTATGCCGGTTTATGGAGCCAGTATAGCATATTTTTTCCGCTTTGCAAAGGGCTTTCCTGTATTGGCTGCATTTCCCTGCACTGGGTTTCCGCAAGGTGCCAGTTCGGGCCGCAGACCGCTCCGGCTGCGCCGGAGCCAGCGGGCTCCGCCCGCTGAAATCGTCCTCCGGACGATTTGGCCTACGGCCCGCCCCCGGGCGTACCCCGCGGCAAAAACTAAAGCACCCATCCCGGGGGACAGGTGCTTTGATTTTGCTTTCTTCGGTACCTCAGTATTCCTTCATCGGCTCGCCATCTAGCCCGGCAGCGATCTTCTTTTCCGTATCCTCCAGCATCTCCTGCCGCAGCGCCGTCAGGTAGGGGGAAAAGGCCGCCTTATCCCAGCCGTAGGTGCGGTTCAGTTCGTACTCATCCGGAATCCAAGTGGAAAGCGGCGACTCATTGTGCTGGATCACCGCCTCAAAATTATCAATGGCCTTGTAAATTTTCGCTTCGGTGGTCTCCCGCGCCGCCATCTCCTCATACAGGGCACGCATCTCCGCGGCATAGGGCTGCGGCAAAGATGCTACCCAGTTATACAGCAGTATTTCTTCGGTCGTCTCATTCTCCTCCGTTTTACGGAAGGAAGGAATATCCCCTGTAAACGATTCGCCCAGGTCGTGAATCAGCAGCATTTTGATCACCTTGTCCATATCTGCCTCCGGGAATTCGTCCCGCAGGAAATAGGCCATCAGCGCCGCGCGCCAGCTGTGCTCCGCCACACTTTCATGCCGACCGCCTACGGTGTAGCAGTGTCGGGTGGTGTCCTTCAGCCGGTCCGCCACCGCCAGCGCGTCCAGTAGTTCCCTCGGTTCCATCGTGATGTCCTCCTTTTCTTATAGCAGCTTTTCGTACAATCTAAACCATTTCAGCCCGTATGCCCCATAGCCCAGGTCCACGGTAGCAATATATCGGAACCCGCAGCTCTCGTACAGCTTTATCGCCGGGGTATTGATCTCGTGCACATCCAGCCGCAGGGCCCGCTTGCCCTGGGCCTTTGCCCACGCTTCCGCATATCCCAGCAGGGCCCGGCCCACCCCACCGCCGCGACAGTCTGGCCGCACCGCAAAGGTGTAGATCGTCAGCTGCTCCTGTTCCTCCAGCGGCAACTGCCAGGGGGCGCTGCGGGCGTTTCGTTCCTGTTCCTCCCGCAGCATCATCGTCCCCAGGATCTCTCCCGCCTCTTCCGTCACAAAGAGCTCCCCGGCGGCCTCGCCCATTTCGGCGTCCCGCCGGGTAGGATAATCCCCCTTGGCCCAGCCGGGGTAGTTTTCTCCCGCCTCCAGCGTATCACACACGGCATCGTACAGGGCCGCCACCGCCGCGATGTCCTCTTCTTTTGCTTTTCTTATCTGCATTTCGGTTCCTTTCCGGGTCTTTTTTCTCCATTGTAGCCGTTTCGCCGCCCCGCCGCAAGTCCCTTTTGCGCCGTACTGCTTGCTACTTTCCCGCAAATTCGCTATAATAATAAAGTTAAGGATCTAACGCCTTTTTCACTCTGCAAAAGGCACGGGCACCGGGCCGCAGGCCAAACCGTCCTCCGGACGGTTTCAGCGGGCTGCGCCCGCTGCGGCGGCTCCGCCGCCGGGCCTGCGGCCCGGCACCCGCTCCCGCCTTCCCCCCAGTCCCTGCCAACCCATCCACGGAGGTCCTCCCCATGCGCGTCGCGTTCTATACCCTTGGCTGCAAGGTCAATCAATACGAAACTGAGGTGCTTTCCGCCCGCTTTGCCGCCGAAGGCTTTGATGTCGTCCCCGGGCACGCCCCCGGCTGCGATGTCTATGTGGTGGGCAGCTGTACCGTCACCGCCGAAGGCGACCGCAAGACCCGCCAGGCCGTCCGCCGCTTCCGTCGGGAAAATCCCGGCGCCATCGTGGTGCTCACCGGCTGCTACCCGCAGGCCTTCCCGCGGGAGGCAGCCGCCGTCACGGAGGCCGATATCATCACCGGGGCACGCAACCGTGCCGCCCTGCCGCAGCTGGTCAAGGATTTTTCTCTCGATCACCAGCGCGTTGTCAATATCCCAAAGCACGAAAAAGGCGAGGACTTCGAGGCCTGCTCCGCCGCCGATTTCGGCGTGCGCACCCGCGCCTTTCTTAAAATACAGGATGGCTGCGATAACTGGTGCAGCTATTGCATCATCCCCGCCGCGCGCGGCCCCGTCCGCAGCAAGCCCATGCCGGAGCTGCAAAGCGAACTTCTCACCCTTGCGCGGAACGGTTACCGTGAGATCGTCCTCACCGGCATCAATCTTTCCAATTACGGCAGGGAATGGGGGTTGCACCTCTCCGATGCCGTCTTGGCGGCAGCCGCCACCCCCGGCGTCGAGCGGGTCCGTCTCGGCTCCATCGAACCCGACCTCCTCACTCCGCAGGAAATTTACCGCCTGGCGGAGGGCTGTGGGGGCAAGCTCTGCCCGCAGTTCCACCTTTCGCTGCAAAGCGGCTGCGATGCCACCCTGCGCCGCATGAACCGTCACTACGATACCACCCAGTACCGCGCCGTGGCTGAAGCGGTGAGAAAGGCCTTCCCCGGAGCCGCCCTCACCACCGATATGATGGTGGGCTTTGCCGGCGAAACCGAAGTGGACCACCAGGAGTCTTTGCAATTTGCCCGGGAAATTGGCTTCGCCAAAATTCACGCCTTTGCGTACAGCCAGCGTCCCGGCACCCGCGCCGCCGCCATGCCGGATCAGGTCGCCCCGGCCGATAAAAAGCGCCGCTGCGCGGAACTCATCGCTGTGGCCGCCGAGCTGCGAAAAACCGCCCTCACCGCCATGCTGGGGCAAACCCAGCTGGTACTGTTTGAAAGCCGCGGGCAGCAGGGCTGCACCGGCTACACCCCCAATTACACCCCCGTCACCGTCTGCGACCCCGCCGCCCACCCCGGCGACATCCGCCCGGTGCTGCTCACCGCTATCGCCCCCGATGCCGACGGCTGCGAGGGAATTCTCACCGACTGATTTTCGCCGCCTTTCCCGCAAGGTCTTATTTAGAATATCGTGCTCTCTTGCCGGTGCTGCTGACCAACCCACGAATAGTTGAAAGGAGCCCCCATGACCCTTCTCTACCTCATCACCGCTATCTTCACCATGCTGTCCCTCGTCCTCACTGTCCGCCGGGTGCCCCGCGCTGTTACCGTGCTGCAGGCGGTCGCCTTTGCCTGCACCGTTGCCCTGTTCATCCATTACCTCGCTAAATAATAAAGGAGTCCCCATGCTGTTCCGTCCCGCCGCTGAATCTGATTTAGACGCCATTGAGCGCCACTATACCGAACTGCTCACCCACGAAGCCGAAACCGGCCGCAGCACCACCAATTGGTCCCTGGGGGTCTACCCCACCCGGCAAACTGCCGCGGCAGCCCTGGCCGCCGGCACGCTGTGGGTGCTGGCGCGGGGGGGCGAACCCGTCGCCAGCGTCATCCTCAATCATCACCAGGATGATTTCTATGCCACCATTGGTTGGCAGTACCCCGCCCCGCCGGAGCAAGTGCTTGTGGTCCATACCCTCTGCATCCCGCCCCGGTATGCCGGGCAGGGCCTTGGCCGGGAGTGCGTCTCCCGCATCAAGCAGCAGGCCGCCGCCATGGGCTGCGCCGTTATCCGGCTGGATACCTGGGCCGGCAATATTCCCGCCGCCACCCTGTACCAGAAAAATGGTTTTTCGCTTTGCGGGCGCGCCCAGGTCCTTTTTCAGGGCAAAATACCGGAGGAGCTTGTTTTCCTCGAATACCGCTGCCCACCCAGCGCCGATCCCCCGGCGGTCTGCGGCAGCTAAAAATGGGCCCTGACCGCGTCGCGCGCCTTGACAGGCATCAGCCCGCCTTCACCGGGCATAAGCCTGCCTGCGGCCCCCTCCTTGTCATTTTCCCATTTTTATCTGCCGCCCCGCCAATCTCACTTGCTTTGGAGAAAAAAACATGTCCATTCTCATCGATAGCGTCACCCCGCATACTCCCGCCGCCAAAGCCGGCATCCGGGCCGGCGACCGCCTGGTCGCCGTCAACGGCAATCTCATCCACGATGTGCTGGATTACCGCTTTTATATGATCGATACTGCCCTCACCGTCGAAGTGGAACGGGACAGCAAGCCGCTCACCTTTCACATCAAAAAAGAGGAGTACGACGAGCTGGGGCTGGAATTTACCGATTACCTCATGGATCGCCAGCACCACTGCGCCAATAAGTGCGTTTTCTGCTTCGTCGATCAGCTGCCCAAGGGCATGCGCGAAACCCTCTACTTTAAGGATGACGACAGCCGCATGAGCTTCCTGTTCGGCAGCTATGTCACCCTCACCAATATGACCGATGAGGACATCGCCCGCATCATCAAAATGCACATCAGCCCCATCAATATCTCGGTCCACGCCACCAACCCGGAGCTGCGGGTCGAACTGATGAAAAACCCCCGCAGCGGCGAGGTGCTCAAGTATATCCCCCAGCTGGCCGCGCACCACATCCGCATCAATGCCCAAATCGTTGTCTGCCCCGGCCTCAATGACGGCGAGGAACTGCGGCGCAGCCTGTGGGATCTGGGACAGTACGCCCCGGAGGTGCAAAGCATCGCCTTAGTACCCGTCGGGCTCACCGGCCATCGGGAGGGCCTTTATCCTCTGCGCATGATGGAACCGGAGGAAGCCGCCGACTGCATCCGCATCGCCGATGAATTCGGGGAGGAAATGCTGCGCCGCTACGGCAGCCGCATCGCCTTCTGCGCCGATGAACTCTACCTCATCGCCGGGCTGCCCCTGCCGGATTACAGCTACTACGAGGACTTTGACCAGCTGGGCAACGGCGTGGGCACCACCGCCCTTTTGCGGGATGAATTCGCCTCCGCCCTTTCCATGGAAGACGGCGATGAGGAGAAAAGTCACTTCTCCCTTGCCACCGGCGAAGCCGCCGCCCCCCTCCTGCGGGAGCTTTTGGAAACCGCAAAGGATAAATTCCCCCACCGGCAGCTTACCGTCTACGGCGTGCCCAATATCACCTTCGGCGGCGGCGTCAATGTCACCGGCCTTGTCTGCGGCCGGGATATCATCGAATATCTCCGGGATAAACCCCTCTACCAGGGCCTTATCCTCCCGGAGATCATGCTGCGGGACGAAAAGGATAAGTTCCTCGATGACACCACCCCCTACGATGTCGCCGCAGCACTGCAAACCACCGTTCATGTGGCCGGCATGGATGGCGCTGATCTCTTAGACGCCCTGCTGGGGCTGACGCCGCCCCTCGCCTGATTCCTGCAAGCCGCAGGATACGGGCCGCAGGCCAATCCGTCCTCTGGACGGATTCTGCGGACTGTGTCCGCAGCGGCGGCTCCGCCGCCGGGCCTGCGGCCCGCCCCCCCCCCCCCCCCCCCCCCGCCCCTCCCCCCGCACCATCCCCTGCACCACCCCATCACCCCACCCAAGGAGGTCCCCCCATGATCCGTTTTGCCACCATCGGCTCCGGCCATATCGTCGAACAGTTCCTCACCGAAGCCAAAAAGCACCCCGAATTCACCCTCACCGCCGTCTATTCCCGTACCGGGGAGCGCGCCGCCGAATTCGCCGCCCGGTGGGAAGCCCCCCTCACCTTCACCGACCTCTCCTCTCTGGCCGCCTGCCCCGAGGTCGATGCCGTCTATATCGCCAGCCCCAATCTCTGCCACGCCGAGCAGGCCATGACGCTGATGAAAGCCGGCAAGCACATCCTGTGCGAAAAGCCCATGGCCACCACCTACATCGATTGCGACGGCATGGTGCTGCAGGCGCACAATAGCCGCGTCATCCTGCTGGAGGCCATGCGCACCCTGTTCGCCCCCGGCTTCGCCCGGCTGCACCAGCTCATCCCGGAGATCGGCACCCTGCGCCGCATCACCGCGGGCTACTGCCAGTATTCCAGTCGGTACGATAGCTACCTGGCCGGCGGCCGCCCCAATGCCTTCGACCCCCGCCTGAATAATGCCGCCGTCGCCGATCTCGGTGTCTACTGCATCGCTCCCACCATCGCCATGGCCGGCGAACCCCAAAAGCTCCTCTCCTGCTGCAACAAGCTCGGTGAGTTCGAGGCCCAGGGCGGCGCGCTGGCCCAGTACCCCACCTTCCTGGCGGATTGGCGCTGGAGCAAAATCGCCGATAGCCCCCTCCCCTCCGCCATCGAGGGCGAAAAGGGCGCCATCCTCATCGGCAAATGGGATACCATGTCCCCCCTCACCCTGTGTCTGCGTGGCCAGGAGCCGAAGCCCATCCCCATCGAGGATGAAACCTCCCCCCTCTACGCCGGGCTGGATGCTTTCATCAGCATGATCAAGCGCCGCGGCGGCAATGAGGGCTACCTCTCCATCTCGCTGGCCACCTGCCGCGTGCTGGATGAGATAGCCAAGCAGAATAAGATCACCTTCCGCCAAACCTGCTGGAATATGGTCGTCCACCGGGATGACTGACCCCACGCAAAAAGCTCCCCTTTCGGGGAGCTCTTTTTTTGCCTTATGGCGGGCACCGCACACAAATGCCCGTCCGCTTTAGTTCAGTTTATTTCTTGCGGATGACCGCAGCAGCGCCCAGCAGGGAAACCACCGCCATGGCCGCAGCCACGCCCACAAAGTCATTGGCGCCGGTGCCGGGGTTCTTGGTGTTATCGGTGCTGGGGGTGGTAGTGGTGTTGCCGCCATCGCTGGGCACGATGATGGTAATAGTACCGGGAACGGTGTAGGATTCACCGTTGGGAACCTTTTTATCGTTAACTGTAATGGTTATGTCGCTATTGTTAACAATGGTAACGCCGGACTTAACAGTAAGGCTGGTGTCATTTTTGGCCTTCTTTACGGTAAAGGTGCCGCTGGTAGCATTTTGAACAGCGTTTTGGGCAGCATCGCCAACATGGTAGGTGCCGTTATTTTCTACAACGAGAGTATTCTCACCGACATAATCAGTAACCTCGGTATTAAAGGTACCGCCGGAAATCTCGATAGTAGCATCTCCTTCCTGCGTAAAGGAAGATTCAAAATTGCCGCCTTCAATTTTGACGCTGCCCACACTAGCTCTCACATCGCCCTTGAAATTACCATTCTTAATAACAAGCTCATGAGCATCATGGATTGCATCAACGCTGGCGCATGAACCGCAGTTCAGAACAGACCAAGCCGAAGAAACATCCGCGGAGAACTCACCGTTATAAATTGTTGTTTTGTGGTGGTTCTGCACACAGGCTTGAAAATAGTTCTCACACTTACCACCATAGATATTGGTAATTCCGTTATCATCATTCTTGATGGTATTGATACCGCCCTTAAAGGTTCCGCCGTTAATCGTCAAGGTGGGGTAATTTGTGCTACCATTATGAGACTGATATCCATTTTCAACCAAGCTGGAATAACGGCCCCATACGCTATTCTCCGAAGCTGTTGTTACCACGGCACCATCGTTAATAATTAGCTCGCCATGGTTAATGAGGGTATAGAAGGAGTTTCCACCCGGTTCAGTACCGCTCTTTCCGTTTTCTAGGCTGCGGTTAAAGTATCCACCGTTCAGCGTAGCCTTGCCATTCTCTTTAATGCTCAATGCCGCCTTGCCGTGGGTAACATTATCAACGGTACCATTTCCGGTTATCGTCAAATTACCGTTTGCATTAACCGTAATGGTATCGCCTTCTTTATTTGTCAGCTTATGGTTGTTCAAATCAATCGTAAGCTCTTTATCGATAGTAATATCTTCTGTATAGTCCTTGTCAAGCGTAATCGTAGCGACTTCGGGAGCCGCATCAATCTTGCTTTGCAGGGTTGTTGCTTCATCCGCCATCGCCATGACGGGCAGCATTACAGCCACCATAAGCAGGGCCAGCGCTATGCTTATTATTTTTTTCACGTGAATCTCTCCTTTTTGTTTTTTGTTTTTTGCCCGCAGGGAGGGGGTCGTGTTTGTGTGCAAACACGAGGAAGCCCCATGGGGCTTCGGACACACCCATTTTAGCATCATTTTGTCCGCAGTGCCAGTACCCCTGCGTTAATTTCTGTATAAATTTCCCCCTCATTTTTGTGCATCATGCAATATTTGGTGCACATCCTGCAAAAAAAACGCCCCCGAAAGCTGATGCCTTCGGGGGATTTTCCTAATTTTTCGGTTATTCCTCTACCTTGATAACCTCTACGCCCTTGTAATAGCCGCAGGCGGGGCATACGCGGTGGGGCAGCTTAAAGGAGCCGCACTGGGTGCAGCGGCACATAGCGGGAGCATCCAGCTTCCACACATTGCTGCGTCTTTTGTTCTTTCTTGCTTTCGAGCTTTTTCTCTTCGGTACTGCCATCTTGTTTTTCCTCCTACGCTTATTTCACTTTGTTTTTGTCAGAATATCAGTTTTCCAGCAGCCTGCGCAGTACATCCATCCGGGGGTCGCCGCTGTCCTCACGGCAGCCGCACGGGCCCTCGTTCAGGTTCTTGCCGCAGGTCGGGCACAGCCCCCTGCAGTCCTCCCGGCACAGGTAGCGCTGGGGCAGCTCCGGCAGGATGTCGTTGGTAGCAAGCTCCTCGAGCTCTACGCATCCATTCTCGGCCACCAAAAAGGTCTCGTCGTCTTCCCCGTTCACCTCCCGCACCACGGTGTGGCTCACGGTTCGGTCCACGGGCAGCTCCAGCGGAGCCAGGCAGCGGTCGCACAGCACATGCAGTGTAAACCGGTAGGTGCAATCGAGTGTAACTACACCGGCACAGTTCACCGCCTTGGCGGTCACATTTACAGGCGCCGTAAATAGGGGCCGGCCTGCGTGTTTTACGGTTGTCAGGTCCACATCCGCCGTTACCACATCGGCTTCTCCCGGCAGTTCCAGTACACGGTTCAGGTCCAGCTTCACGGTGCCTCTCTCCTTTTCTTCGGGGAGATCCCCGCTGCGTTTAGGGGTCGCCGTCCTTTGGGGTAAAAGGGCGCACTGCTCCCTCCCTTGGACGGACACAAAAATATTATAGGGACTTCGCTCCCCCTTGTCAAGCCTTGGTTTGCATTTTCCCCCGGATTTCCGCGCTTTTTTTGCATCAGCGGCACCCCCGGCGGCCATACTTTTGTCAGCTGGGCCACCCGGTGCCGCGGCCGGGCGACCCGCAGGGCCGGCGGCGTGCCGCCGCCGTGGCGGCCTTCGGCCGCCCAAAGCCGCCCGCCCCTTGGGCGGCCGGCTTGCCCCGCGGGCCGCCTCTCCCCTCTCCCCCGCCCCCCACCTATTCCACCCCGGAGGTGTTTCATGAAACATTCCCATTCCCGCTCCGCCGATTTTTGGCGCACCTTTACCCTCTCGCTGGCTGCGGCCGGCCTTCTTTTCGGATTGGGCTGGCTGCTCATCAGCCACAACGGCCCCCAGGAGGGCCCCCTGCCCGAATCCCCCCTCCTGCCGGATGAAAGCTCCCGACTCACCGTGCTGGCCCTCGGCGTCAGCCCGGAAAATGAGCTCTCCCTCTGTGCCCTGCTCTCCTTCCAGCCGGATCTCATCGCCGTTCAGGTGGCTGCCCTCCCACCCCAAACCGTTTGGCAGACCACAGCCGGCGAGGGCACCCTCTCGGCGGCCTGGCAGCAGGGCGGGGCCGCCTACCTGCAGTCGGTCCTCTCCCAGTGGCTGGGCATCTCCATCCACCGCACCATCAGCCAAAACCGCCAGCAGCTTTCCGCCGTCATGGAGCAATTCGGCCCTCTGCCCTACACCCTCCCCCTCTCCCTGGCGGAGGACGCCCCCGGCAGCCGCATCCTGTTCCCGGCTGGGCGCTACTACCTGGATGGCGAAGCCCTGGCCGATCTCATCACCCTGCCTCTCCCCACCGATCCCGCCCGGCAAAGCGACCGCTCCGCCGAGCTGATCAAAGCCCTGGTCCGGCGGCATCTCCCTGCTGTGCTAAGCGAAAGCGGCGAAGAACTGGTGACCCAGCTTCTCACCCACAGCCACAGCGACCTAACCCTTCTGGATTACCTGGAGCGCCGCACCGCCCTTGGCACCCTGGCCCGCCGGGAGGAGATCCCCATTTACTGCGTGTACCTGGATGGCACGGCCGGCCAGGCCGGCTACTACCTCTCGGAGGTCTCCCTCACCTGCCTGCGCGCGGCCTTCCCCGCAGAGTAAAATCCGCCTGCCGGCAGGGCCTGCTTTTCTCCCATGAAAAGCAGTAAAAGAAATTTTAGGCCAAATTTGCAGTCGCCTGTCGGCGTCGCGGAGCCTTTTGCAAAGGCATAGTTAGCACCGCTCGCCGCGGAGGCGTTCCTTTTACTCGTGTAAAAGGAACCAAAACACGGTCAAGGGGGACAGATTCCCCCTTGACAAACCCCTTTGACGCTTAGCTGTGCTGGATACGGATTTAGATTTTTCTGGGGCGAAAAATCCAAATCCGTACTGCGCACAGATGCGCTCCAAAGGTAGCCTGCGGCGCATTTTATGTGAGTTCCTGCAGAAACCAAATTAAAAATCAACCTTATAAGCGTCGTCTAATCCCGCTCCGGGAAGCCGCCCTTTGGCTTTCCGGGCGGGGTAAATGGGGCCCCGCAAGGTCGCAGGACCTTGTGGGGAGAGGAGGATGCACTGTAGCGGGGAGGGCTGCCCGAAGCAAAGCATAGGGTCAGCCCGACTCAAGCGGAGGTTGCGTCCGACGAGCGTCGGGTTTTTAGGGCGCAGCCCTAAACCGTTTTTGCATCCTTTTGTCGGCACAAAAGGATGCCCCCGCCGGGTAGGCGTACAAACTATGATATCTAAAAGGCTTTCCCCACCGGAGGTGATCGCAAATTATCACCTTAACATTCCGCCGCAGGTGGTTCGGCCTGCCCCTGTTTTTACTTCAGCAGCTTCTCGCACCCGGCCGCCAGCCGCTCGGCCAGCTCCCGGATGAGGGCAGCGTCCTCGCCCTCTACCATCACCCGGATCAGCGGTTCGGTGCCGCTCGCCCGAATCAAAATCCTGCCGGTATCACCCAGCCGCTCCTCGCACTCCTCGATAAGCGCTTCCATCTCTGGGCTTTCGTGCAGGGCCTCCTTCATATCCCGGTCGGCCGCCACATTCAGCAGCACCTGCGGGGTAATGGGCATCCGGCCCGCCAGCACGCTCAGCGGCTCGCCGGTCTTTTTCATCACCCGCATCAGCTGGATGGCCGAAAGCTCTCCATCACCGGTGGGCATATACTCCCGGAAGATGATATGCCCCGATTGCTCCCCGCCGATGTTGTAGCCGTTTTTGCGCATATTTTCCAGCACATAGCGGTCGCCCACCTTGGTGGTCTCGGCATGGATGCCGTTTTCTTTGGCGAAGCGGAAAAAGCCGAAGCTGCTCATCACCGTCACCACGGCGGCATCGCCGGGCAGGCGGCCCTCCGCCTTCATCTGCCGGGCAAAAATAGCGATCATCTGGTCGCCGTTTACCACATGGCCCTTTTCATCCACCGCCAGGCACCGGTCGGCGTCCCCGTCAAAGGCCACCGCCAGGTCATATTTTCCCTCGGCCATCAGGCTGGCCAGGTGCTCCACATGGGTGCTGCCGCACTCCCGGTTGATGTTGGTCCCATCGGGGGCATCGCACAGGATGGTCGCCTCGGCCCCCAGCAGAGAGAACAACTCCTCCGCCGTTCTTACCGCCGCGCCGTTGGAGCAATCCACCAGCACCTTCATGCCGGTCAGCTTTTCCGGCACGGTGGAGGCCAGATACCCGGCATACTGCACCGCCGCCTCACGGTCCTCGCGGCAGGTGCCTATCTCCTCCGGCTCCACCGGGATCATGGGGATATCCCGGTCCAGCAGCATCCGCTCTATCTCGTCCTCCTCGTCATCGGTCAGCTTGTAGCCCTCCGGGCCAAAGATCTTGATGCCGTTGAACTCGTAGGGGTTGTGGGAGGCCGAAATGACCACACCGGCCGCGGCCTTTTTCTGCACGGTCAGGTAGGCCACCGCCGGGGTAGGAACCACCCCCAACAGCACCACATCGGCGCCGCCAGCCATCAGGCCGCCCGCCAGGGCCGCCTGCAGCATCTCTCCGGAAAGCCGGGTATCCCGGCCGATGACTACGGTGGGGCGCTTTTCGGGGTGCTCTCCCCGGATGACCTCGGCCAGGGCCATGCCTACCTCCTCCGCCCGGCGGATGGAAAGATCCCGGTTGGCAATGCCGCGGATACCGTCTGTTCCAAACAGTCTGCCCATATCAATTCGTCTCGCTTTCTCAGTTAGTCTCGGTGCCGCCATTCCAGCGGAAATGCCCCGAAATGGGGTGGTTGCGGTGGCAGCGCAGCAGGGCGTCCTCCTCCCTTTTGGGCTGGCCGCTGTTGTGGATGAGGTACGGGATGCCGTCCCTGTTCCGTTTATCGGAGATGATGCCGATGTGGCTCCCCTCAAAGGTCACGATATCCCCAGGCTGCCACTCGGCGATCTCATAGGGGTCGGTGGTCAGGCTTTCGGCGTGGCGGCCAAAAAACACCCGCAAATTGGGCACCCGCCGAAAATCGATATTGGGGTCGGGGGTTCCCTGTACCCGCGGATAAAGGACGGTATTTCGGGCGATATCGGCGTCGATCATCGCCTTGAGGTCATACCCGGCGTTTCGGAAGGCCCGCCACACCACATCGGTGCAGACGCCCCTGTCCTCCGGCGGGTAGCCCCCGGCAAAGTAGCCGGGGCCATAGGCGGGGTGATTTTCGGCATCCTGCCGGGCCCCCAGCATCAGGTCGGTGTAATCGTCGATGCCGTCGCCGTCGGCGTCCAGCGGGCTTTGCAGCGTTTCAATGCCGAAATGCTCCGCGGTATAAGTTCTATGGGGCAAAAGATTCCAATAGTCCAGCCCCAGCAGAATAAGCACAAGGGCCAACGCGGCCAAAAGCCACGGCCAGCGGCGTTTTTTCCGTTTTTCCATTCTCATCTCCGTCATCAAATTGCTTTAATGAACCGATCCTGCGGCTTATTTGCGTCAAAGTCACAGTGTCCGCCGGCATCAGCATTGCAGCGTCATCTGAGCGTCCGGCACACCGTCCGGGGCCTCCAGATGGAGGTGGTTATAGGCCAGCCGGGTCACACAGCGGCCCCGGGGCGTCCGGGTCAAAAAGCCGATCTGCATCAGGTACGGCTCGTAAACATCCTCCAGCGTCACGCTCTCCTCCCCCACGGCGGCGGCCAGGGTATCCAGCCCCACCGGGCCTCCGGCATAGTTCTGGATGATGGTGGAGAGGATGCGGCGGTCGATGCGGTCCAGGCCGAGGTAATCCACCTCCAGCCGTTCCAGCGCCTCGGCGGCGATCTCCGGGGTGATGGCCCCGCTGCCCTGCACCTGGGCAAAGTCCCGGACCCGCTTCAAAAAGCGGTTGGCGATGCGGGGGGTGCCGCGGCTGCGGCGGGCCAGCTCCATGGCTCCCTCGGCCTCACAGGGGATGCCGAGGATCCCGGCCGACCGGGTGACGATCTGGGAAAGCTCCTCCGGGGTGTACAGCTCCAGCCGGAACACCACGCCGAAGCGGTCCCGCAGCGGGGCGGAAAGCTGCCCGGCCCGGGTGGTGGCTCCCACCAGGGTGAAATGGGGCAGGTCGATGCGGATGGAACGGGCACTGGGGCCTTTGCCGATGATGATATCAAGGGCGTAGTCCTCCATGGCGGGGTACAGTACCTCCTCCACGCTGCGGTTCAACCTGTGGATCTCATCGATGAAGAGGATATCATTTTCATTGAGGTTGGTCAGCAGGGCAGCCAGATCGCCCGGTTTTTCGATGGCCGGGCCGCTGGTAATGCGGATATTGACCCCCATTTCCGCCGCAATGATCTGCGAAAGGGTGGTTTTGCCCAGGCCGGGGGGGCCGTAAAGCAGCACATGATCCAGCGGCTCCCCGCGCAGGCGCGCCGCCTGCATAAAGACCGAGAGATTTTCCTTGACCTGCTCCTGCCCGATGTATTCCTCCAGCGTGTGCGGGCGCAGGGAAAGCTCATTATCCCGGTCGTTTTCGGTCACCTCCGGGGCGACAAAGCGGTTTTCCAGGTCCATCTCGTATTCCGGCTGTTTGCCTCTATCGAACATGGTGTGATCTCCTCTCTTTGGGAGTAGTTGGTGGTTGGCGCGGGGCCGGAACCGGCCTGCTGCAGGGAGCCGCGGGCGCAGGCCCGGCGGCCGAAGACCGCCGAAGCGGACGGCAGTCCGCTTTAGCCCCGCCCGCAGGGCGGGGCGGGCTGCGCCCCGTATCCCGGTCCCTGCACAAATTCAAAGCTGTTTACTTGCCGCGGGTAAAGGATTTGAGGGCCCGGCGGATCAACTCATCCACAGCCAACGAATCCTCCATGGGGGCGATAACGGCGGCGGCATCGGTCTGGCCGTAGCCCAGCGCCACCAGCGCACTGATGGCCTCGCTTTTAGCGGTATTGTGGATGGTTTCCGCCACGGTGGAAATGGTGCCGATCTCATCACTAAACGGCATGCTGATGTCCTCATCGCTCACCTTATCCCTCAGCTCCAGGATGATGCGCTGGGCCAGCTTGGCGCCGACGCCCTGGGCGCGGGTGAGGGCCTTGGCATCCCCGGCGGCAATGGAGAGCATCAGCCGGTCGGGGGCGGAATCCGAGAGGATGGCCAGGGCCACCCGGGGGCCCACCCCGGAAACGCCGATGAGCATCCGGAAGCAGCGGCGCTCCTGCTCGGTGGAAAAGCCGAACAGCTCCATGCCGTCCTCCTTGACCCACAGGTGGGTCAGCAGGGTGACCTCCTGCCCACGGCCGGGCAGACTGGAAAGGGTGTGGGTGGAGGCGGAGCACTGGTAGCCGACGCCGCAGGCTTCCACCACGCAGTAGGTGGGGGCCACCTGGCGCAGCAGCCCGGAAATGCTGTAAATCATGTTTTCTTCTCCTTGTAGGTGATGGGTTTGCCGCGGCGGTTGCCGCCGCGAATCTCCGCCAGGGCGGCGGTAGGCAGGCGGCTGCCGCCATTGTGTCCATGGCAGATGGCAATGGCCAGGGCATCGGCGGCGTCATCGGGCTGGGGCACGGATTTGAGATTTAACAGGCGGCGGGTCATTTCCATCACCTGCTCCTTTTCGGCCTTGCCGTAGCCCACCACCGCCGATTTGACCTGCAGCGGCGTATAGTTGAATACCGGCACGCCCTGCTGCTCCGCGGCCAGCAGCAGTACTCCCCTCGCTTCCGCCACGGCAATGGCGGTGGTGCGATTGGTGGTGAAAAAGAGCTGCTCCATGGCGACGGCATCGGGGCGGTACTGGGTGATGAGTCCCACCATGTCATCGTAGATCTGCCGCAGGCGGGTCTCAAAGGGGAGCTCCGCGGGGGTGGTAATGGCGCCGTATTCCACCAGCGAAAAGCGGACATTATCGTAATCCACCAGGCCCACGCCCACGATGGCATAGCCGGGATCGATGCCCATGATACGCACGCGTAAGCCCCCTTTCCCGAAGTCCTGTTTTTATCGCATTAGGGCATGGGTTCCCATAATGATTCATCGTATATCGTACCACAAGAACGGATGTTCGTCAATAATGCAGAGACAATTTTTAAGGAAAGTTTACAGATGAGGGAGAAGGCATATCGGGGGAAAAGCACTTCACGCAAACATTGACGACACATCTACGCGCATGCGAGAATAGAATAGAGAATATAAGTTATTTTTATAAAGAAAAAAGACGCCCATAGGCGTCTTTTTCGTTGCAGAAATACTTGATTAATCAAAATATGCTTCAAAGTCTCCGAATGAAGTCACTTTTTGCAATTTAACATCGGCGAAAGAATCAACAATTTTTATTTTAATCGTTTCACTTGCAAATGAACTGTTGTTTGACACTTTTACTTTATAATCACCAAAGCTGCTTACAAATTGGACTTTAAGATCTGCACCGCTATTAACGATAATAAACCTTACCTTTTTCCCTCGCATTTTTGCTAAATAACTTTTTGAGTAACTCATCTTTTTATGCCCTCCTGTTTATTTCTATTCCTGCAGCATTATACATGCTGATTACCTCCTGCAGATCAAAAGGATGTTTATATTTTATTGGCAATGTTCTATCCTCACTTTTTAATATCCTACAAATATAGATATTCCCTAAAATAGCTTTTACGCTATCTTCATTGGTATTTGGCAGCGATACCAGCTCATCAATAATCAAGCTAATCGGAATCATATGTTCGTCATGAAAAACATCACGAAAAATAAAGCCATCGCCTCTTTGGACTTTTCTTTTTTCGCGCGGAACATTCCCATTTCCCGTATACTCCGAGATCAACACTGGTTCATCATTTTCACAGTGAACATATTGTCTATATGAGTAATTCCACATATCTTGGGTTGATAACTTTTCCCACAGCAGCTTAGCAGAGGTGGAATAATAATATTGATTTTGTTCCAATTCATATTGGCGAAGAATTTGACCCAAAAGGTATTTTGGACTGGATATCTTATATGTTCGGTTACTTTCAATGCTTATAAGTGCCCTATCTTTTGATTGAAGTGCTTTAACAAAATCTATAATAATGCCGATTACCTTATTGCCCACGGTATTCTACTCCTTCCCCATTAATAACCGATATTGGTTAATGTCATTATATACCGAATTTGGTTAGTATGTCAATAGGAGGTCGATATATGATTTCTTTTGATAATCTATGGAAAACGATGAAGAAAAGGGGCATCACCCAATACGCCCTAATCAAAACTTACAACATTAGTCCTGCACAAATTACGCGATTAAAGCGTAATGAAAGTGTTAGTACACATACCATTGAAGTCTTTTGTAAGATACTCGAATGCAATGTTGAAGATGTAATGACATACATTGAAGATGATAAGTAACAACCGCTGACAAAATGCCAGCGGTTATATTTTACATTATATTTAATTTTTGTTTTGGATTGCGGCTGCCAATTAAAAGGCATAGGGTCCCCTATTCCGCCAAAAGAAAAAAAGACGCCCATAGGCGTCTTTTTTCTTTTGGTGGACGATACAGGACTTGAACCTGTGACCCTCCGCACGTCAAGCGGATGCTCTTCCAGCTGAGCTAATCGTCCATTTTAGCTGCTCGATTATTTTACCACAGTCCCGGCGGCGCTGTCAAGTCCTTTTTGCGTGGCCCGCCGCAAAAAAGTCGTCCCCGGCCCTCGCGTGCGTGTACGCGTATGCGCGCGCTGAACGCGCGCGAGAAGGCCCCCAGCCGCCTTGCCAGGGGTGGGCCGACCTGCTACAATGGAGAGGCCAACCGCCTGCCGGGAAATGCCCGCGGCAGGCGTTTTTTCTAAAAAAGGTCAGAAACCGTGTCACAAAAGCCGGGCGGGAGCGGTTATATAGGGTGTAAGGCAAAAAGCCCTCCGCCCCTTCGGCCCCGCTTTTCCGGAAAAACGACCCAAAGGAGAAAACATCATGCTGCCGCTTTTTATCATGGCTATCGAAAATGACACCGACCGGCAATTTGTTGCCGGGCTGTACCAGCGCCACCGAGATTTCCTGCTGCGCTGCGCCCAAAAGATACTGAATGACCCCGACCTGGCCGAGGAAGCCCTGCACGAGGCCATGCTGCGGGTCATCCGCTCCCTGGAACGGGTGCGGCAGATCCCCGCAGAGGAGCTGCTGCCTTACCTGGTCACCATTGTGCAGACCGCCAGCATCGACCTTTACCACAAAGCCAGCCGGGAGCGGCAGGCCGCGCAGGGCCGGGAGCGGGACTGGGCCGAGAGCCTGAGCGGCACGGAGGATACCGAACTTCTCCTCATCCGCCGGGAGCAGGCCGAGCTGCTGCGGGAGTGCCTGAAAGCACTGCCCCAGCGGGAGATAGACCTGCTGAACTACGCCTACACGCTGGAACTGTCCTCGAAGGAGATCACCCGGCTGACCGGCCTGGCGCCGGGCAATGTGAGGCAGATCCTGACCCGGGCCCGCCGAAAAGTGCTTGCCGCCTATATCGAGAAAGGAGGTATGAACCATGAGTAACAACAATTATCCGCTGGATGAAAAAGCGTTGGAGGAGCAGTATGCCGATCTCCTCCTCAAGATCGCGCTGAAGGAATACCTGAAGGAGCAGGCCCTGCAGATGAAGCAGCAGGAGGCCGAAGCCGCCCCCGCGCCGCAGCCGGCACAGGAGAGCAGCAATGTGGTAGCGGTGGCCTTCCGGCAGGTGGGCTGGCAGGAGACCAAAGAGACCCTACTGCACGGTCTGAAGAAGGGTGTCACCCGAGTGGCGGTGGTGTTTCTGGCGGCCGCCCTTACCGCTACCACAGCCTTTGCCCTCTCCCCGGTGGAAAGGAAGGAAAGCATTCTGGAGAAGGTGATAAACACGATCCGCAATTATGCCGATATGCTTACCAACACCTCCACCATGGTGGAAGTGCCCCGCTACCGTTACGAGGAGTATTCCTTCATCGAGGTGCCGAATGAGCAGGTGCAGGAGGTCATTGATACCTGGGAGATCTTCCGCAACAGCGTCAATTTTACCGAAAAATCCGGCATCAGCCTTTCGGCAGTGATGAGAGCGATGTACTATTACTGCGAAGCCAAGGGGCTGGAATACCCCTACACCGATGATACCCACACCTGGGTAGATGCCAAGGCGGTGCAGCAGTTTGCCGAATATCTTTTTGGCGCCACCAAGGAGCACCTGGACTGGGAGGTGTACCTGGAGCCCCGCTACTACGACGCCGAACGGGATGCCTACCGGGATATCCACTACGAGGATGGTTACCCCAATTACATCACCATAGCCCGGAGCGGGCTGGTGAGCTATACCGAGAATGAGGACGGTACCTTTACCATAGAGCTGGTGATGGAACCGGATAGTGACTGGAATGAGTATTGCTATTCCCCCGTAATTATTACGGCGGATTACAGCAGCGGCCATCTGGTACTGGTTTCCGGCACGGTAAAGGACATGCTCAGCGAAGCGGAGCTTTCGCTCACCCAGCAGCGCCTTGAATACGAGCGCAGAAACCCCACTGGCCGCCGGTAAACCTCCTCGCCGCCCGGCACACCAAAGCCGCCCCCGACCGCAATGGCTGGGGGCGGCAGTATTTGGGGCAAAAGCAGCCGGGACGGCTACTTCATCCGGCTGACCTGCTGGCGGATCAGGGCGCGCTTGAGGCGGGCTTCCGCCATGGCCAGCTCGGTATCGGTGAGATCGCCGTGGCCCAGCTTTTCCCTGGCCCGTTCCTCTGAGGCGTGGCTGCGGTCGGTGTCGATGTCCTCGGCCCACTCGAAGGTGGTGGCGGTGAGGGTGACGCGGCCGCCCAGCACCGAGACCATACCGCCCATGCAGGCGGCAATGTGCTTATTCCCAGCGGTGATGACCTCGGCGGGGCCCATGCCCAGCGCCGTGACATAATCGGTGTGGCGGGCACGGATGCAGAGATCGCCCTCGATGGAGCGCAGCCGCAGGCTTTCAGCCCGGCCGGAGAAGATCTCGCCATCCGGCGTGACGATATCAAGTGGGAATTCCGTCATGGCTTACTCTCCTTTTTGGGCCTTTTCCACCACCTCATCGATGGTGCCGGCATACAGGAACGCGCCCTCGGGCAGGTCATCGTGGCGGCCCTCGATGATCTCGCGGAAGCCGCGGATGGTTTCCCGCAGCGGGACATACTTGCCCGCCATGCCGGTGTACTGCTCCGCCACATGGAAGGGCTGAGAGAGGAAGCGCTGGATCTTACGGGCGCGGCTGACCGTCTTTTTATCCTCCTCAGAGAGTTCCTCCATGCCCATGATGGCGATGATATCCTGAAGCTCCCGGTAGCGCTGCAGAATGCGCTGGACGGCACGGGCGACCTCATAGTGCTCTTGCCCGACGATCTCCGGCGAGAGGATGCGGCTGGTGGAATCCAGGGGATCGACCGCCGGGTAGATGCCGAGGGAGGCGATGGCACGATCCAGAACGGTGGTGGCATCCAGATGGGTGAAGGTGGTGGCGGGGGCGGGGTCGGTGAGGTCATCGGCAGGGACATAGACCGCCTGCACTGAGGTGATGGAGCCCTTGCGGGTGGAGGTGATGCGCTCCTGCAGGGCGCCCATCTCGGTGGCCAGGGTGGGCTGGTAGCCTACCGCGGAGGGCATACGGCCCAGCAGGGCCGAGACCTCGCTGCCGGCCTGGGTAAAGCGGAAAATGTTATCGATGAAAAGCAGAACATCCTGATTCTTGACATCGCGGAAGTATTCCGCCATGGTAAGGCCGGTGAGGCCAACTCTCATACGAGCCCCGGGGGGTTCGTTCATCTGGCCGTAGACCAAGGCGGTCTTATTGAGAACGCCGCTTTCCTTCATTTCATTGTAAAGGTCATTGCCCTCACGGGTGCGCTCGCCAACGCCGGTGAATACCGACAGGCCGCCGTGCTGGGTCGCTACATTATTGATGAGCTCCATGATGAGGACGGTTTTGCCGACGCCGGCGCCGCCGAACAGCCCGATCTTGCCGCCCTTGGCATAGGGGCAGATAAGATCGACGACCTTGATGCCGGTTTCCAGGATCTCGGTCGCGCCCTGCTGATCCTCAAACGAGGGGGCGGGACGGTGGATGGCCCAGCGTTCCTCGGCCTTGACAGGCGCGCCGTGGTCAATGGGCTCGCCCAAAAGATTGAAAATGCGTCCGAGGCATTCCTCGCCCACCGGCACGCTGATGGGCGCACCGGTATCAATAGCTTCCATGCCGCGCACCAGGCCATCGGTGCTGTTCATGGCGATGCAGCGCACCACATTATCGCCGATGTGCTGAGCAACCTCGGCGGTGATGACCTGCTCCCCATGCTGAATGGTGATGGCATTGCGCAGTTCGGGCAGTTCCCCTTCCGCAAAGCGGATATCCAGTACCGGACCGATGATCTGCGTTACGATGCCTTTATGTTGGGAGGACATGATGCTTCACTCCTTATTTGTTATTCTTCCGCGCCTGCCACGATCTCGGTCAGCTCCTGCGTGATGCTGCCCTGCCGTGCGCGGTTATACTGCAGGTTCAATTTGTCGATCATTTCATCGGCGTTCTGTGTGGCGGAATCCATCGCCATACGGCGGGCAGAAAGCTCGCTGGCCAGCGATTCGCACAACGCGCCGTAAATGACGCCGCCGAGGTATTCCGGGATCATGGCATTGAACACCGTGGCGCAATCCGGTTCGTAGAGAATATCCGCAGGGCGCTTGTCACTTGCCGCGGGCTTTTCCGGCTGGGGCAGCGGCAGCAGCCGCAGCACACACGGCTCTTGAGAAAGGAGACTGTTCCAGCGGGTAAAGACCAGCTCGATGGCATCCACCTGACCGGAGCGGTACAGCCCCGCCAAATGGCGCGCCAGTGTAAAGCAGCCACCCACCGAAAGATTCTCGGCGGTGAGCCAGTCCTCGGTGAGGAGTCCGACGCCGCGGTGACGGAAGTATTCCCCTGCCTTTTTTCCGATGGGCACCACACAGTTTTCCTCACCGGTGAGGGTTTCGGCGGCCAGCCGCAGCACATTGCTGTTGTAGCCGCCCGCAAGGCCGCGGTCGCCGGCGATGGCCACGCAGCAGACCCGCTTTTCCTCCCGCTTTTGCAGGTAGGGGGAGGAAAAATCGCGGGTGGCAGCGGCGATCCCGCTGAGGGTACTGTGCAGGGTGGTATAGTAAGGACGGGTACGCAGGGCTTTTTCCTGCGCCTTGTTCATCTTGGAGGCAGCCACCATTTCCATGGCCTTGGTGATCTGCCGGGTATTCTGCATGCTGTGGATCCGCAGCTTGATGCTTTTCATGGAGGCTCCAGCCATTGGTGTTCCCTCCCCTTACAGCGCCGCGAGGAACGCGGAAACGGTTTCGGCGATGGCGGAAGCAAGCTGCTGTTCCGTTTCTTTTTCCAGCTTGCCGGCGGTACGGATGGCCGCCAGCAGACCGGCATAGCGGGCATCCAGTGTTTCATAAAGGAATGCCTCGTACTCGCTGATCTTTTCCACCGGGACTTCTTTGAGGAAGCCCTTGGTGACGGCATACAGGATAGCCACCTGATGGATGACCTCCACCGGGGAGCTGTTGTGCTGCTTGAGTACCTCTACAATGCGTTCGCCCTGGGCCAGAGTGGCCTTGGTATTGGCATCCAGATCGGAGCCGAACTGGGCAAAGCTTTGCAGCTCACGGTACTGGCTGTAAACCAGCTTAAGGGTACCGGAAACCGACTTCATGGCCTTGATCTGCGCGGCGCCGCCGACACGGGAAACCGAAATACCGGGATTGATGGCGGGCATAACGCCGGAATGGAACAGCTCGGTTTCCAGGAAGATCTGGCCATCGGTGATGGAGATGACATTGGTGGGGATGTAGGCGGAAACATCGCCGGCCTGGGTTTCGATGATGGGCAGCGCGGTAAGGGAACCGCCGCCCTCTTCCTCGGAAAGGCGCGCGGCGCGCTCCAGCAGGCGGGAATGCAGATAGAATACATCGCCTGGGTAGGCTTCACGGCCCGGCGGGCGCCGGATGAGCAGGGATAGCGTACGATAAGCGACGGCGTGCTTGGTGAGGTCATCGTAGACCACCAGCACATCTTTACCCTGCTTCATAAAGTATTCGCCCATGGTGCAGCCGCTGTAAGGCGCGATGTACTGCAGGGGGGAAAGCTCCGAAGCGGAGGCGGAAACAACGATGGTATAGTCCATCGCGCCGCCGGCGGTAAGGGTTTCCACCACCTGGGCCACGGTAGAGCGCTTCTGCCCGATGGCGACATAGACACAGATGACGCCGTTGCCCTTCTGGTTCAGGATGGTATCCAGCGCGATGGAGGTCTTGCCGGTCTGGCGGTCGCCGATGATGAGTTCACGCTGGCCGCGGCCGATGGGGATCATGCTGTCGATGGCCTTGATACCGGTCTGAAGCGGCACGGTAACGGGCTGACGCTCGATGATGCCGGGCGCGGGGCTTTCCACCGGGGCATAGCCGGCGGCTTCCACCGGGCCTTTGCCATCAATGGGCGCACCGAGGGCATTGACGACACGGCCGATGAGGGCTTCGCCCACCGGGACCGACACAACACGGCCGGTGCGGCGGACGGTATCGCCTTCCTTGATGCCGCCGTCATCGCCCAAAATGATGACAGCGACGGTATTTTCCTCTAAGTTCTGGGCAATGCCGTATTCCCCATTGGGGAATTCCAGCAGCTCATTCATCATGCATTTTTCCAGGCCGGAGGCACGGGCGATACCATCGCCGACCACCAGGACGGTGCCGACCTCTTCCTGCACGATGTGGTTTTCATAATTTTTGATCTGGGACTTGATGATCTTGGTTATTTCCTCCGGTCTCAGTTCCATGGAACCACCAGCTTTCTCTTGATGTTTACAGAACGGCGCCGCGCAGCAGGCCCCTCAGTTCCTCCAGGCGGCCGCGCAGGGAGCCATCCCACACACGGCCGTCGATCTCCACCCGGATGCCGCCGATGAGCGACGGGGAGACGGTGCCTTCCAGCAGGACATGCTTGCCCAGCGTTTCCCCCATGCGGGCGGCCAGCACCGTAAGCTGTGTCTCCGTAAGCGGCACCGCGGAGCTGACACGGCCCCGGACGGTATTGTGGTCTTCCAGCCAGCGCTGCTCGTAGCGGGCGGCGCAGCTGGCAAAGGCGGGGAGTCTGCCCCTTTCACACAAAAGGCTCAGAAAATTGACAAGATAGGGGTGCACCTGCCCGGTCAGCGCTTCCCCTATCAGGTGCAGGCGCTCCTCCCGGGGGATATCCGGGCTGGTAAGCAGGGCGGGGTACTGCGGATTTTCCCGGAACAGGCGGGCCAGCAGCTTTACCTGCTCCAGCAGCTCATCACAGAGCGCTTCCTCCGCCGCCAGGTCATACAACGCGTCGCCGTAGGTTTTTCCGGTCGCTGTCATGCCGATTCACCCATTTCCTTTATAAACTGGTCAATGAGCGCCTGCTGATCGCCGGCGTTGATCTCCTTTTCCACGACCTTTTCCGCCAGGGCGACGACCATGCCGGAGATGTTATCCTTGATCTCATTGACTGTTTTTTTCTTTTCCCGGTCGATCTCGGCATAGGCCTTTTCCTTGATCCCAGCGGCCTCCTGCTGCGCCGACTGAATCAGCTGTGTCGCACGGGCCTCGGCATTCTCGGCAGCGGCCTTGACAATCTGGCCGGCCTCCACGCGGGCATCCCGCATCAGGCGGTCATATTCCGCCTTTTCCTCCTCGGCGGCGGTACGGGCGGCTTCGGCTTCGCCGTAGATGGCGTTGACCTCACCGCGACGCTTGGCGATGATGCCCTGTACGGGCTTAAACAAAAACTTTTTGAACAGCGCCGCCTGAATAAGCAGGTTGGCGATCTGGGCAACGAATTCCCAGGGAACGATACCGACAAGAGACAGATGATCCATGGTTTCGTTCTCCTCCCTTAATGATGGATTACAGAAGTCCGATGAAGATGCGGGGCACCACGAACATGAGCAGCAGGCCGGTAACAAAGCCGTAAATACCGGTGGTCTCGGCGATGGCGCAGCCCAGCAGCATGGTGGAAGTGACCTCGCCCTTGGATTCGGGCTGACGGGCAATGGCTTCGCAGGATTTGCCGACGGCGTAGCCTTCACCAATGCCGGGGCCGATGCCCGCGATAAGAGCGATACCGGCGCCAATGGCGCAGCCTGCCAGAATGATTGCTTTTTCCATAGTAATTTCCTCCCTGATATGGTTTTTTGGGTTATGTAGAGCCGGTCAGTCCGCTTCGGCGGCTGCCGCGATATACATCATGGTGAGCATGCAGAAGATGAATGCCTGCATAAAGCTGGAGAACCAATCGAAGTAGAGCGAGAACACGGCGGGAATGCCGACCGAAAGGAATGGGATCTGGGAAAGGAGATCCCCCACGACGCCGGGCAACAGCCCGAACAGCGCATGGCTGGCGGCTCCCAGCGCGGCATAGATAAGGGTGCTGATGACGGTACCGGAAACGATATTGCCGAAGTGACGGAACGCCATCGAAATGGGGGTCGCGATCTCGCTGATGATATTGAACGGGGTGAGCACCGCGATGGGCTGGGTGTAGCCCTTGAGGTAGCCGCCAATGCCATTGGTCTTGATCTTGGTGGCGGTGATGAGCACAAACACCAGCACTGCCCAGGCCAGCTCGGTGGAAAGATCGGCCGTGGGAGAAAAGACCCCCAACAGCCCGGAAAGGCTGGAAAGCAGCGAAAGCGAAAAGATAGCGGCCACAAACGGCGCATAGTGGGAAAAGCGCGTGCCCATATTGCTATCTACAAAGTTCTGGGCGGTATTGACCAGAAACTCGGCGACGGTCTGCCGGGTGGTGACATGATCGACCCGCAGATCATGGGTGAGCCAAATGCAGAACAGGGTAAGCAGCAGCATGATGCTCCAGGTGACCACCAGCGTGGCCGTAAGGGGAATGCCGCCGAAGATGGGTAGTGTGGTAAGAATCGGGGAACCATTGATCTCTACATTCATGCGGCGGGCGCCTCCTTTGGCTGCGGTTTATAGAACCCCAAAAGCTGCATGACCGAGATGGTGATGCGGGGGAAGAACAGGGCCAGCGCCGTGGCTACACCATTGAGTGCACCCAGCTGGAAGCCCAAAATAGCAACGACACAGGTGAGGAGCATCCGCACTGAGTAGGAAAACTGGGCGATCTGCTTGGCCTTTTCGGCATTGCCGGCCGCCCGCTGCATGGTAAAGCCCAGCAGAACGAAATTAAAAACCGCAAAGCCGGCGCCGACCGCCGTGCCCAGCCATACCGTTCCATCCAGCCGGCCCAGCAGCGCAAAAACCGCCAGCTGCACTACGGCGCAGGCCACCGTACCGATGGCGATATGCCGGACTTCCCTTAGAACTGATTTTTGGAGCTTCATTTTCAGCACCTTCCTTTTATCCTTTGCCGGGGGCTTGTCCCCTACCCGGCCAAAAGCTATTCGTGGTCATTATAGGCGATGGGCTTTTCGCCCTTTGTTTCCTTTTCAGCCGTCCTTTTGCAGTAGTGCAGGAAGGACACCGCGCTGCACGCGGAGGCCGCCAGGCCGCTTACAATGGCGACGGCCATGATCCAGCCGCCCCAGCCCCATTTGCTTTGGGCCAGGTGGGCCAAAAAGATGCACAGCAGCGGCGGGGTGACCAGGGAGATTCCCAACTGGGTAAGCCACAGGAGCTTGCGGAGCTGTTTCATCTTGTCCCTCCTTGCCGGTAAAATGCCGTTTTCTTTGCGCGTTCTTTATACTTCTTTTCGATGGGAATATAGCGCACCGTACATAAAAATGCCCTTGGGGCAAAGCGGCTCCGGCGGTTTTTACCGCTTCCTCTGCAATAAGCGGTAACCGCCGGAGCGCCCCCAAATCAAGGAGGTTACAGGGAAAATTCCATGTCCGATGGGTCAGCAGCGGGGGCTCCTTTGCCACAGGAGCGCCCAGCTGACTACCGCTATTATAGCTATCGCCCATTTGAAAGGAAATAATCAATGCTATTGCATTCTCTTGCATTTTTCTTGTGGTTATGCTACAATTCGTGCGGTTTTCTACATAATATTGTGTAGCAATACTTCCCAACACCCGGAAAGGAGTTCCCCCGCCGATGCGTTCCTCTTTGTTCGACTATGAATGGCAGTTCCTCACCCAGATGATCACCCGCATCCACTATACCGCCAGCTACGAGGAGCTGTGCCGCCTGCTGCTGGAGGACCAACTGCCCACCCTCATCCCCTTCGACCGCGCGGTGGTCTTCCTGACCGGGCGGCAGAACGGACAGGGGACGGTTGCCGCGCCATACACCGTAGGCATGCCGAACGACCCGAAGAAGAACCCCTTTTTGGACCGCGCGGTCATTCCCCGCTGGTCGCAGTTCATCATGGCGCCGCACAGCACCGTCTTTTTGCAGTCGGATCTCATCGCCGCCGAGGACTGGCTCCATTCCGATATCTACCGGAACATCTGGGAGCCGTGCCGCCTTTACTGGGCGCTGGGGGCCACCATCCAGTACCGCGACCGCCCGCTGGCGCTGGTGGCGCTGTTCCGGGAGCGGGACAAGGCTGACTTTAACCCCAAGGAGTTCCATATTCTGCACACGCTGAAAGACGCGCTGGAGCGGAAATTCTATGACCTGCTGGCGGAGCCTGCCGCCGGGGTGCTGCCCGCCGAGCGCCTGCGGCAGGCGGCGGCCGGCTATGGGCTGACCAAGCGGGAGACCGAGATAGCCGAGCTGGTATGCCGTAATCTTTCCACCGAGGAGATATGCGAAAAGCTATACCTGGCGCCCGCCACCCTCAGCAAGCACCTTTCCAATATTTACGGCAAGGTAAAGGTCACCGGGCGCATAGCGCTGATGGCGCTGCTGACCGGCACTGCGAACAAGGCATAAAGAAAAGGAGCCGGGAAGGGCGACTCCTCATAAGGACATCTTGAAAACACCAGATTAAACCGATTGAGAG